>OBEQ011305395.1_pt1 | contig 137694 bp, 160 predicted proteins | sample 1670901 | NCBI WGS metagenome assembly OBEQ01 (sample SAMEA104232315, study PRJEB22302) | groundwater metagenome | biome: forest; feature: aquifer; material: groundwater | place: USA | collected 2011-08-07 | depth 5.4 m
ATTCACTGGAAGGTGCGCAAGCACACGCAGTGCTTGCCAGCTTCTACCAAACCAGCCAACTCCAAAAAATCGATTTCGAGGAATACATGAAAGAACTCATCCACGAGAAGCTAAATCCGACAGGAAGCTAAACGGATACCAAAACTTGTATTCACCTCAACAGCGAGTTCTCTGATTATTCCTACTGCAGGGTATCTTCTCGATTTTTTCAGCATTATAAAATTAGGGACGGAATTTTTGGTCGGAGGTTTCTTCTTTAGTTTTGTAATGGTTATGGTATTCAATTATTTCCAATATACTACCATCAGGAAGGACTTAAAACAGACATTCAACTCAATTAAAGAAAAAATTGAAAAAGAAGAGTAGCCTTGCTTAATTATATACTTTATGAAAAGAACCCAAATTAAGGTTTCTGAATAAGGTCGCTCCAAAGCCGTTTCCTTTTAAACGCGAACCGCATAATTCTTGCAATGGCACGCTATGACAAGGGCGCGAACGCGGAGCGCGAGCTAATCCGCCTCTTCTGGGAGAAAGGGTTTGCTGCGGCACGGGTTGCGGGCTCCGGGAAGAACGCGCTTCCGATGCCGGATTTGATAGTTCTTGGCAAGGGGCGCAAGATGATAATAGAATCCAAGGCGTGGCGCGCAAAGCACCTTAGCATTGATGCGCTGCAGATGAGTGAACTTCTTAGGTGGGGCGAGCGCGGCGGGGCGGAGGTTTTCATCGCATGGAAGTACCCGAACAAGGGTTGGTTTTTCGTGCGCACCGAAGAATTCAACCACGGCAAGCATTTCACGATTTCATTTGAGAAGGTGCAGCGCATCGGCGTGCCGCTTGAAATTCTCATAGGCGAACAGAGCAGGCTCGGCGCGTGAATTTCTATTTTACCCTTTTCTTGTAAATCATCGGCCAGTTTCCGCTCACAAAAGGCGCCTTGATGCCGTGCTCTATTTCAGGCCGCCCGGCAATCGGTTTAAAAAAGCCTCGAAGGCGAATTGTTTCGGTATGATTGAACTCGAACTTCTCGTGCGCGAGCTTGAAAGGCTCCAGTCCAAAGAAAAGAGCATGAGAAAGAGGATTATGCTCGAAGGGGCGATAAAATCGATTAAGGATTATTCGAAGGAAACGAACTGAATAGTGCGCTATTTTTTTGCATTGAAATTAATTTTCAATTTTTCCCGCTTACTTTCTCGCGGGCGCCGCGTACGAAACCGGCCGGATGGTCGCAAGCGTTGTCTCGCCCTCGGGCTGCATTTCCGTTGCGACAAAGAGCAGCGTGATTGTGAGCAGCGCCATTATCGTCATCACTATAATCGAGTCGATGCTAAGCGGCTTTCCAAAGACCGTGTAGAGGAAATAGAGGTTCACAACCCCGAAGACAAGGCCCGCGCCCCAGAGGATATCGGCAACCCTCTTGCTGTGGCCCTCTGCAGGCGCCGGGCCGGCGGCGGCCCAGGGCTTTGCGGCCAGCGGCGCCCTTGACTGGAGCAGCTTCATCTTCTCATTCATCTCAAATACCCTCGCCCTCATGTCCATCAGCAGCTTGGACTGGTCCTTGTATGGCTCGACCTGCCTCACAGAATCGGCCATCTGGCTGATTTTTGTGCGCAGCTCGGCGAGTTGCTTTGGGGTTTCGCGGACCTGCTCGAGCTGCTTTATCACATCCCCCATCTGCCCAAGCCTTGAGCGCACTTCAGTGAGCTGCTTTGCATCCTCCGAGCCAAGCGAGAGCTTGCCGCCCTGAAGCTGCTTGATAATATCGGACATCTGCGACATCCTCGTGCGCAGCTCATGCATCGGCTTTGAGTCCTCTGCAAGGGCCTGGGGCCGAGCCTGCATCTGCTTTAGCGCATCTGCCATCTGGTTCATGCGCACCTTCATCTCCTGCATCTGTTTTACCTGCTCAACAACCTGCCCGCCCGGCTTTAGCTGGATTTGCTTGAGCAGCTCGGAGAACGAATCCATCTTTGCGCGGATTTCCTGGACCTGGCGCACTTCCTCTGCGATGGGTGCGAGCTGCTTTGCCTCGGCCTTGCTTGCCTGCATCTGGCGCACGGTTTCGTTTAGCTGGCCCATCTGGGCGCGTATCGCCTGCATCTGGCGCGCATCATCCCCGCTAAGGCCCGCCGTCCTTGCGCCCTGCGCCTGCTTTGCCCACTCGCTCACATCCTGTATTTTCGCCCTCATGTCCTGCAGCTGCTTTGCCATGTCGGCCCCTCCGGGCGGGGGCCTTGACTGTATCTGCTTTAGGGCGTCGGCAATCGTGTTCATCCTGTTCTTGACGTCCTGCAGCTGCTTTAGCTCGTCGGTGAGCGGCCCTAGCTGCCTTGCTTCGGACTTCATTGTCTGCACCTGCCGCACGGTTTCGTTTAGCTGGCCCATCTGCGCCTTGATGGTCTGCAGCGCGCGCACATCATCGGGGCTAAGCGGCCCAACCTTCCCTGTCTGTATCGCCCGCACCGCATCGCCAAGCTCGTTTAGCTTTACCTTGACCTTTTCGCTCAGCTCGTTTACCCTGCCGACATTTTCGCGTATCTGCTCCTGGAACGTGACGCTCTGGCCTGTGATGTCCTGCTCATATTCCTTAAGGTCGCTTATCACCGCCTTTGTGACCTGGTTTCGCGTCTCGGTCGCGGCGCTCATAGCCTCGTCCTCGATGAATTTTTTGAGCACGGGCTTTTCCTGCTCAAGCTGCTGCTCGACGATTTTTTTTACCTCCCTTCGCAGGAGGGAAAATGTGTCGGCCTGCGCTATCCTGATAAGTTTTTCGGCCTTCTCCTCCGGCACCCCCAGGTCCTTTAGCGTCTTTATTATGCGCTCGTCCGGCTCGCCCTCGCCTATCATCTTCTCGATGATTTCGATTATGCTGACGTCTTTCTTGTCCATTTAGCCCACGCTTACCGTTTTCTGGAACTGCTCGTTACTATTTGCGAAGTTTACATTAAAATAGATTGTGGTCTCGCCCCCCTTGCCGGGCTCGAGGCTATAGCTGAGCTTTTGGCACTCCTGGCTCTGCAGGGTGAAGGCGTTCTCCCTGTTCGGGGAAAAGAACACAAGAGGTTCGTGGATTTCCTGGACGCCAACAGGCACCGGGTCCTCGCTGTAGTTGCATATCTGCACCGAAAATTCAAATGATTCGCCGATTTTTGCGGTTTGCGGCACGTCTATCCTAAGCGGCCTTCCTGCCTTGGGGTCGAGGTCAACCGTTTTTTCAACGGCGATATGGAATGGCGCCTGCACTACCACATTCACTTTTCCCTGCCCCATGGTTTCCGCCGGCAGGCGCTTTTTCTGCTTCGGGTCAAGCCTTGCAAACCCGTTGAGGTCGTGCACGGTTCCGCCGGAAACGTACTTTACCTGCACGTTGTTGATTACCCTGTCGGTTGTGTTGGCGACAATAATTTCCTTGTCGCCGGTAAAAGGGTTGAACTCGTCGCGGATTTCGATGCCGGAGTTGAAGAAGAGGAGGTATGCGAGCAGCGCCGAAAACAGTATGTAAATGGCGATGAATATTTTGGAGAACGCCTTGCGCCTTTCGCTGTGCATGCCCTTTATTTAGGAATTCTTGGTTTTAAACCCTATTCCTTTGGGGCGTTTGCGGCCCCGGGCGGCTTTTGCCGCCCTTTTTGCGGCCAAGGATTTATTCCTGCTTTTCCCAGGTGCTGAACTTATTGCGCAGCCGCAAATTCCCCTTCTGCATATCATTTATCAGAAGCCTTGCCGCCGCGTTAAGGTCCGGCCGCGCGCCGCGCAGCAGCTTGTTTCGGCAAAGCGCGAGCTTTTCCAAAAATTCCTCCCCGTCAGCTGCATTCCCAACCCCGTAGAATGCGCCAAGCTCTTCGGGGTTGCTTTTGAGCAGGATGTCGGCGATTTCCACGCCGGTGGATTCGAGGTCCTTTACCTGCTCGAGGTTTTTCGAGCCGAGCATCACCATCAGGGTTTCGTCCTTGTCATCGACCTGGATTACCCCCGGCGTGTCTATTAGCATTATGTTTCTGCTAACGCGCACGAACTGCCTTCCCCTCGTAAATCCCGCGCGCGGCGAAGTGCGCGCAGCCCTTTTCCTGCTGAGCACATTGATGATGCTGCTCTTGCCGACATTCGGGTAGCCGACTATTGCGACCTTCACCGTGCGCCCATTGGCGAGTTCGCCGATTTTGCGGCGCAGGCTCGATGTTCCCTCGCGGTTCGTGGCCGAGACAAAAACGCAGTTCTGGCCCATCTGCCTGCGGTGGCCAGCGGCGGCCTCCTTGCCTATGAGGTCGGTCTTGTTGAGCAGCAAAATGAGCTTTTTTTTCTTGTTCTTCACCATGCGCTCAAGCTCGGCGTTGCGGCTCTTTTCCGGGAAGCGCGCGTCGATGACCTCGATTACGATGTCTGCATCGTCGACCACGTTCTTCACGATTTCAAGAAAACCCATCGCACCACCAAAACACAAAAATCCAAATCCGCAAAACAAGCCCCGATGCGGCACTCACTGCCTGAAAACCGCCTTCATTACCTGCCCGCCCGCCTTGAGAAAATAAATCCCGCCAAACACCACTACCGCGAATATGCCTATCACCGCAACCGGGTTTCCGGAAGAGAAAACATTATTCACAAGGAAAATCCGCTGCAGCGAGCCCAGGATTCCGAGCAGCACAACCCCGGCAAATATCGCAAGTATTGCGATGCCGAAGTAAAAAGCCTTTCCGTGCAGCGAGGTCATAGCAACTCCTGTCCGGCGGAGAGGTCCGCCGTTAGACCTGCCCTGCCTTCGGCAGGCTTTGCTCCGCACTAAAGTAACTTCAGGTCCTTTGTGAATTTATTTACCTCACTTTCAGGCGCGGGGCCGATTCCAAGGCAGGTGACGCTCCCTTCCTCTATCTGCGTCCTTCCCGCGTCGCGTATCAGGGCCGCGGGCAGGGTGTTTTTAACCTTCTCAAAAAGCCCGAGAAGTTCTGCCTCGCCCTCGATTTTCACAACAACCTTTGTCTGGCCAGAGGCCTTCCACTGCTCAACCCATTGCGGGTTCTTTTTTTTCGCCTTCTCGTAAGCCTCAAGCGAGGCATGGCTCGATTGCGCGGCAATCTTTCCCCTGCCCATGCCAAGATCGGAGCGCACAACTATTACCTGCTTTAGTTCCATTGCAAAATTAGGCTCTGAGGGGAATTTAACCCTTCAGGTTTTGGCCCTAGTCAAGAATTGCGATTGCCCTGCACGGCGCGCCGTCGGCATCGGCTATTTTGAGCGGCATTATGATGCACTCGAACTTTTTGCTGATGAGCCCTTCGAGATTTACGAGGTTTTCAAGAATCAGCACATCATTGCCCAAAAGCTCCCTGTGCGTAGCGAACGGCTCATTGTCAGGCGAGAGGCAGTCGATTCCAACAACCTTCACTTTTTTGGCGACCAATTCCTTTGCGGTTTGCAGTGAAATCGATGTGCTGTTTTCAAAGTAGTTTTCGGAATGGCAGTTCTTCGAGTTGCCCGTGCAGAAGAAAACAAAGTCCGCGCCATCGGCATTCGAAGTATCCGCAATTATTTCCTTTTTTTCATTGCTTTTTCTGCCATCGAGCACAACCGCCTTTCCGAGGAATGTTGAGAGTGGAAAATCATCCAGCTTTTTGCCGCCCTGCAATATGTGGAAAGGCGCGTCGATGTGCGTTCCAAAATGCGAGCTTATTTCAAGGCCTTTTGTGTTGAACCCGTCCTTTGCAGCCGTGCTCTTTTGCCATATGCGCGGCCTGGGGTCTCCTGGGTAGACCGGGGTGCGTTCGTCAATTTGCATTGTGAGGTCGATGATTTTCAAAGTTTCACTTCCTGACAAATTGCATGGTTTTTGGGTCAAAAACATACCCTCTTTTCCTGTTTGCGACAAACCGCAATTTAACCCCGGCTTTTTCCATGCGTTTTACGGATTTTCTTATCTGCTTTGTGAATTTTTTTTGATCTTTTGAACCTGTGAAAGGCGTGTTGGGTCGGTTTTGGTATTTTAAATATGGCCGGGGTTCCCGCCTGATGAGTTTTTTTAATTTTCTGGTTTTCTTCGGGCGCCTCATTTTCACAAATGTGTATCCTAACACAGGTTTTCCTTCGCGGATTGCAATGGCTGTTGTTTGCTTCGGAAAATTCAGGTTCCCTTTTAAGTCAACGGTGCTAGGAAGAACAAATTGCCTCTCGTTTGGGATGTGGTTATGGGTATGGACTTGCAGCATTTCTCCAGATTTAGGCGCTCGTAATATGACTTTATTGGGTTTTTCTTTAACGGTTGCATTTACAAGCGGCTTAAGCGGCCGTTTATACCATCCGGTTTCTCTTGTAACCGGGCTTCTCTCAACTCTTGCAGTAGGTCTGGGCCTTATGCGTGGCGGCATGTTCACTCAAGCTCCCAGTAAATCCTGCGGTTCTCGGCGCCTTTGTTCTTCATGTCAACAATCTTCACTCTGCTAATTTCTTTGGTGGATTTCACGTGCGTGCCGCCGTCCGCCTGCGTGTCAAAGTCGCCGATGGAAAGTATCCGGAATACCTTGATGTCCTTTGGGAGAACGTCCTTTAGCTTGAAGAGTTCCGGGCGCGCCATGGCCTTCTCGCGCTCCTCAAATGAAATCGAAATCGGCAAATCCCCTGCAATCACCTCGTTCGCCTTTGCCTCGACCCCGGGGATTTTTTCCTTGGTAAAAGCCGGCGCGTCAAAATCCATGCGCGTCTGCTGCTCGCCGAGCTGGTTGCCGGTAATGAGCGCCCCATACTCTTTGTTCACAATCGCCGCCATGATGTGCGCGGAGGTGTGCATGCGCATCAGCCTGTAGCGTTTTTCCCAGTCAAGCGAGCACTTCACTTCCTCGCCCGCCACAAGCCCTTCGCGGTCGAGCTCGTGGCTCACATCATCGCCGAACTGCTTTGAGAAAATCACATTGAACGCTTCGCCTTTCGAGTTGGTTATTTTCCCGGTATCCGCTGGCTGGCCGCCGCCCTGCGGGTAGAAAACAGTCCTGTCAAGTACCACAAAATTCTTGCCGTCAATTTTCTCTGCCTTCACAACCTTCGCGCCGCACTCGCGCAAATAAGAGTCGGTGAGATAGAGTTTATCGGTCATTCAATAGAGAATTTGGCTCGAACAATTAAAAACAATTGGCATTTATCGAAGGGGAAAATTATTGCCAGGTTCCGGGCGGCCCTAGCTCGATTACCGGCGCGGCTTCCGCTATTTCAACGAGCTCTTTTGCCTGCTCATCAATCGATTCCTCTTCCTTTGTCGCAACGCCAACGTAAGTGATTACCTTCGAAACCCCGGCCTCTCCCCAGAGGTAGGTGAATGTTACCGGGTTCTCCCTGCCAAGCCAGACCCTGTGGTCCTTTTCCTGGCCTTCGGGCGTGCCTTTAATCATGAAAACCCTGCTGTAGCGCACCTTCGCCCTTCCGCCGCCAATCTGCTCGAGCTCGAAAACCGCCTCGTTGTTGCCGTTGCCGACAATCCTGTCAAACGGCTCGTTTTCGTCGACCGTGTAATTCTCCTCGGTTATCTCCTTCTTGAACGGAGGCTTCCAGTCGGACCTGATTGTCTTTACGTGAAAAACAGCTTTCATAAGAACCACAAAGAGTAAGTGCACGGTCATTTAAATAATTTTTGGTCGGGTGGGCGTTGTGTAGAAAGCCACGTGGGTGTACAACCATTTCAATTATGTAGTTAAACATTTGCTTAATTCAATAAGTTATGACTTCGGAAATCGCAATCATTAACTCTCAAGCGGTAGCTCTTGCAGCAGATAGCGCGGTTACTATCTCTAGTGGGAAAATTTACAATTCGGCTAATAAATTATTTGCGTTATCCAAAAAGTATCCTGTAGGAATAATGGTATATGGCAATGCTGAACTAGTTCTTAATTATCCATGGGAGACTATCATAAAAGTATACAGGTCAGAATTGAATGGAGAACCATTTAATAGACTTAAAGACTATGCCTTAAATTTTATAAAATTTTTGGAAAAAAATAGCCTAAAAATTTCACAAAAAGAACAAGAACAATTTGTAAAAACAGTAATTTTTTCGTTGTTTGATACTCTAAAAAAGGATATTGAAAAAGAATGGGAAGAAGTTTTAGACAATCAAGGCGAAGCCACCGAGGCAAACATTAGCGAAGGGGTAACGAAAACCATAGAAAAACATTTGAAATTAAGACTTAAACATGCACCTCTCGATTTTCAAAATTATTTTAAACGGGGGGTGTAGTTGAATGGCTGACAAATACACATCAATGAAGCAGATACGGGAGAAATATTTGCCAAAAGATAAGAACGAATATGCGGAACTCAGCAACTATGAAAAAATTGGCATAATTCTGTCTGAAAGCGCATTGGAAAAAGTTAAGGTTAAATTAAATCCATAACTCTTGATGTGCATCGCCCAAGATCATATTTGATCCGCACCGGCACTGACCCCTCTTTCCCTTTTAAAAACCTCGAAGTTCTCCTTCCTCTATGAACCTCACTTCGGCCATTGACCAGGCCGTGCAGGCGATACATTCGGGCGAGCAGCGCAAAAAGGCGCTCTCGGAAAAGCTCCTGCCACTAAAGGAGAGGGACTTCACAGGCCTCGAAGGCGTGCCAGAAGGCAAGCTATGTTTCCAGGTGCCGAAATGGGTTCCCGCTGGCGCTGTTGCGGGCGTTGATTCGGGGTTTGTCGCAAAGCGCCTTGCAAATGTTGATTTGGTGCTAATCCGCGCGGTGGGGGTGGTGTTCCATTACAAGAACGGCGCGATAAGCTCGAGCGATTATTACCCGAGCTACTTCAATTTCCCCCAGCCGCACCTCTCGCTAGGTTCGCTAGAGCACGACGAGGCCGAGCAGAGCAAGAGCCTTATGCGGCTTCGCGAGGAAGTGAACACGGCAAAAAAAATAATAGAATCGCACTCGCCGCAGTATCTTTTTATCGACGGCTCTATCGTGCCGCAGTACCAGGACAAGCCACGCAAGGAATCCGCGCTCACGGGAAAATACTCTGACATTCTAACAGAATTCGAATCGCTCTACGCGCTTGCCGAAGCGCACAACTGCACGCTAATTTCAACCGTGGAGGATAGCAGGGGCTCGCGCTTCCGGCAGATTTTGCAGGAGGACATTCTCGCACGAAACAGGCTCTTTGACGGAAGCGAGCTTGATGGCATTCTAGATTCATCCCTGCTCGATTATTTCCTAATGCCAGGGCAGCGCAGCTGCGCGTTCACCTACACAAAGGACATCGCCCAGCACCCCGTGCTGCAGGATTTCAATTCCAAGTGGGGCAGGAGCATCTACGGGCTTTACATGAAACCGGCGGCGCTTGACAGGCCATTGCGGGTCGAATTCATCTGCCACGGCGGGCTTAAGGAGAAAGCCGATGAGGTAGCCTCGGTCGCGTTCGCGCTAAGTTCATTCCACCGCGAGTACGCATATCCATCAGTTCTAATCGAGGCAGATTTGCGCGCAAAGCTAAAGCCGGAAGAAATCGATATCGTTTACAACAGGATTATGGACAAGTTAGGCGCCGCCGTGAAGATGCGCATGCGCAGGGAGAACAGGCCGTTCTGAAGGGTAAGATTTTTATAGTTAAAAGTAAGAAATATGTGTGGTGATGTAAGATGAACAAAACCGTGCTTTCCTCAAAAGGGCAGGTTGTGCTGCCGGTGGAGATAAGGGAGAGGGCGAAATGGCTGCCGGGCCTTGTCTTTGCCGTGGAGCTGACCCCCGAAGGCGCCCTGCTTATTCCAATGCCAAAAGACCCGGTGAAGGCATTAATAGGGATGACAAAAGGAATGGGCGTAAAATCATCTGACATAAAACGGATGAGACAGGAGGATGACAGGCTTGCCTTCAAGAATTTATGATACTTCCGCGCTTGTCCGCGCCTCCAACATGGAGAAGGGGCATGATGCGATAAAGACCATGCTGCAGCAGAGCAAAGTTTCCGCGATAAAGGACAAGGCAAGCGTCCTGACGGCCTTTGAATTTCTTTTTTTGCTTGGCAGGAAAAGCGGCAGGTCCGCATCCGGCGCCTTGGCGCTTTTGAGGGAAATTATTGATTTTATCCCGACAGATTACGAAACATCCAACAGGGCGGCTTTTCTGCGGCTCAAGTACCGGGCGCTGAACCTTTCAATGGCGGATGCAATAATCCTGCAGACAGGCATTGATAACGGTTTTGAAGTAATTACCTCTGATAAGGAATGGACAAAAGTTTCCGAGGCGAAAGTGAAAATTGTGTAAAAGTGCAAGGCATAACTATGGCAAAAAATATTTTTTTAAGGGCGGTTGACGACGTTGTTTACGCAGGCGCCCAGCCATTCACTAGTGAACTTCCAGAGTTAAAAAATAGGGGAATAAAAACAATTGTCTCACTACGTAAGATAGATGGAAATTTTAGGAAGCGTTCAATTGAACTTGGAATCAATTTAATTGATTTTAGCCAGGCATTTATAGGTACAAATTATGGTGACATAGAAGTACAGGCAAGTTATATGCGCCGTTTTCTTGTTATTGCTCATAGTGCAAGAGAAACTGGAATCAAGGTCTTGGTGCACTGCGCAGCGGGGATTGATAGGACCCCCTTATTTATTCAGGAATACCAAACTCAAAAATCCTTGTTGGAAAAAGCCGTTAAAAGAACTGTTGGAAAAGTTGATTTAAAAAAGCGCGCGGTACCGTTGTCTAAAAAGAGGGTTCGCAGATGATTTGCCCGCGCTGCCGCTCAGGCAAAATGAAGCCCGCCCCCGAGCTCAAGGGCGGGCAGTGCCGCTGCCCCGACTGCGGATATGAGGGGCCGGCGCCTGTTGGCATGATGTGATTTTTGGTTTTTGGTGTTTGCATGGCAGAAAAAGCGATTGAGAAAGCCGCCGAGGAAATAGGCACCGTAATCAGCACGCCCGAAGGCCCGTCGCCTGGCAGCGTGGACTTCATTGTCTACACAGGCGTTGTGCACCGCGGCCAGTTCGTGGAGATGGATTATGCCGAAGGCACTCTTGTGTGCCTTGTAACAAATGTGATGAAGTCCAACCGCTATTTCGAGAGATTTGAGAGCGTCAAGGAGTTCGAGCGCTCGGGCACAAAGATTTTCGAGCAGTTCCCGACGCAGGAATGGGAATACCTTGTTGCGATGACGCGCCCGCTCGGCGCGTACGACAAGGGCCTAATCAAGCGCTCGACATTCCCGCCCTCGCCCGGAACAAAAGTGAGGATTGCGACCCGCGGCACGCTCGAAAAGTTCCTCGGCTTCGATTTGGAGAAAGGCCTGCACCTTGGGGAAATCGAGCACCACGACACGCCGGTCAAGCTAAACCTCTCGCGGCTCTTCCAAAAGCATCTCGCAATCCTTGCGATGAGCGGCGCGGGTAAGTGCGTAACGGGGGGGACAAAAATCCTGCTTGAGGGTATGGCGCAGAAAACTATCAGAGAATTAGTTGAATCGGCATTTAATAATGGCAAGAGCGTTGAAGATGGAGTGGAATTTTTCGAAGGGGAACTTGGTTTGAAGACTTATTCTCTTAAAGATGGAAAAATAACGCCCGCAAAGATTCTTGGATATTACAGAAGAAAATCCCCTGAGAAAATTGTAAGGATAAGGACACGTGCCGGCAAATTCATTGAACTCACCAACGAGCACATGGTTCCGGTATTTAGGGGAAGGGTGCATTGGATTCAGGCGCAAGAACTGGCCAATGACGATTATATGCTAAGCCCTTTAGTAGAATGGGAAGGAAAAGAAGCATCAATTGACTTTTCAGGCATTATTTCAGAGAACAAGGCAACAAAAATATGTGGCGGGTTTGCTGTTTCAAAAACATCCGGCAAAAAACTTGCATTGAAACACGCCGTTGACAAGGGGCTTGCAAGGCTATTGGCTTATTTGCTGGCTGAAGGTCACAACACAATGAAATCGAGGGTGACTTTCACCAATTTCAATCAGGAAATACAAAGGGATTTTACCGAAATTATCAGTTCAAAGTTCAGGTTTAATGTCGGTCACGCTAACAGCAAGGGGGAGCTTTATTTCGACAGCGTACTTTTCAGCAGGGCTTTCGCCCACCTTGGGTTCACTAATTCCAGTTGGACTAAATTTGTTCCGGCAGAGGTATTATCTTCAAAAAAGGAGGTTTTGGAAAGCTTTCTGGCATCTTTCATTGATTGTGATGGCTATGTAAATAAAGCCAAATCTGAAATAGAAATAACATTGGCAAGCAAGGGCTTGGCTGACGGCATCGAGGAAATATTATATAAGCTTGGTATAATTTCCTTCAGAAAAATAAAACGGGCAGATGGCAAAGAATACCAGCGCATTTTTGTGAGGGGTGCTGAAGAGCTTAGAAAACTCTCCTCACTAAACTTGCTTATAGATTACAAAAGAGAAGCCCTAAAAAATGGGTCCGGGAAAAAGGCCAACACAAACATTAATGCCATCCCCTGCATGGCTTCCATGTTTTCTGAAACGCTGGAACTTCTCAGAATGCCCCAGCCGCAATCCGAATCCTCAGGCATAATAAATTACTTGAACCGCAATGATAACCCTTCCAAGAATGCGCTTTCAAAACTAATCGTTTGTTTTGAAAAACGTGCATTGGAAGTTGAGGCTGCGATTGGGCAGTCCTATGCTTTATGGCGCAGTTTGCCAAATACGACCAAAAATGATGCCCTCGGAATAGTGCAGGAAGCTTATCGGTCTGGTTTAATGTTCAAGCAGATTTCTTTGGCAAGTGGCATATCAAGCACCACTGCCCGTAGAGTTGTGAGAGGAATAACTTCGCCCAAGCATTCTGTCTTCCTGCTGGCAGAGAGCGCCCTGAAGGTGCGCGGAAAAAGCAATCCCGACATAAACGTTCTCTGCTCGCTTGATTTCAATGGCGTTTTATCAAAAATCAAGTCTCTTTGTGAAAAGCTGAATTATCCCACAGAAGAACTCTGCACGGGCAAGGGCTTGTACAAACAGTTTCTTTATTCCCATTCAACTGGCAGGGGTGTGCCTGATTATTCGGCCGTCCTTTCTTTAGGCAAATCCCTATTTGAACTTGCGCGGGCTTCCGATTCAAATTTGGCAAAGGCCAAGGCCCTGATATCCACAATGAAAAGCGCTTTAAACCTGAACGCCTTTTTTGACGTGGTTCAGGAAGTCCAGATTGCCGATTCCAAATGCGAATATGTATACGACCTTTCAGTGGAAGGCTCGAATTTCACCGCAAATGGCCTTCTGGTGCACAACAGCTATCTTGTCTCCGTGCTCCTAGAGGAGCTTCTCTTGCGCAAAAAAGAGGACGGCCGCATCGGGGTTCTGGTCATGGACGCGCACGGCGAGTACCGCGCCTTCGCTGAGCCCGTGCGTGACGGCAAGGGCGTTGATTTTTCGGCAAAAACAAGGTTCGTTCGCGCGGGCGAGATTCAAATCGGCGTTCCCAAGCTCTCAATCGGCCTTCTGGCTGCATTGATTCCGGGCCTTTCCGCTCCGCAAAAGCGCGACCTCGCGCGCGTGATTGACAAGCTGCGCAGGGAAATGAAGGAAGGCCTTGGGCCGTTTGATTTCGGCGCCGTGAAGGCCGAGGTTTCGCGCGACGCTGAAATCAAGGGTTCTACGAAGGACGCGCTGATTGGCTGGGTGATGACCCTTGAGCAGCTCGGCCTTTTTGGCAAGACAGACAACCCGAGCATTACCGACCTCGTGCGCCCCGGCCAGCTCACAATAATTGACCTAAGTGATGTGATTGAATTGAGGAAGAAGCAGATAATTGTTGCATACTACGCGCGCAAGCTCTTTGACGAACGGCGCTCGAAGCGGGTTCCGCCCTTCACCATTGTCTTGGAGGAAGCGCATCAGCTCGCGCCTGAAAAGGTCTCAAAGGAGGGCTCCATAAGCAAAAATGTAATTGAGACAATCGCGCGCGAGGGAAGAAAGTTCGGCGCCGGCATCTGCCTGATTTCGCAAAGGCCGGTAAATTTGTCCACTACGGCATTGTCGCAATGCGGCACCCACATTATTCTGCGCGTGACAAACCCCTACGACCTCGACCACATAAAGCAGACAAGCGAGGGCATTGACCAGCGCACAATCGACATGATAACATCGCTGCGCACCGGCGAAGGGATAATCGTGGGCGAGGCCGTGAACTACCCCGCATTTTTCAAGGTGCGGAAAAAGCTCTCGCAGGACTCGAAGCACGAAGTCACGCTCGAAAAATCCGCGATTGAATTCGAGGAGAAGAAGAGGGAATCTGAAAAGGACATCGGCGATTTGCTCTAATTCGCCAAGCCATGTTTTAAATTCTTGCAATGCCTAATCAGTCCGGTTTACTGGCATGATAGAAATTATCGGCAACCTCGAGGGGCTCATACAGACTTTCGGCTATGCCGCGCTCTTTGCGATAGTGTTCGCCGAGTCCGGGCTTTTTTTCGGGTTTTTCTTTCCGGGCGATTCTCTTCTCTTCACGGCAGGGCTTCTTGTCTCAAAAGGGCTTCTTGACCTAAACATTGTAATTGTCGGCGTTGCGATTTTCGCAATCTTGGGCGACCAGGTCGGCTACTGGATGGGCGCAAAATATGGTCGCAAGTTTTTCAGCAGGCAGGGCTCCTGGATTTTCAACCCCGCGCACGTTGAGAAGGCCGAGGAATTCTACAACAAGCACGGAAAGAAAACAATAGTTATCGCAAGGTTCGTCCCGGCGGTGAGAACGTTCGCCCCCATCGTTGCCGGAATTGCCAAGATGGATTACCGCACATTCATAACCTACAACATCATCGGCGGCGTGCTCTGGACCATCACAATGGTAATGCTCGGCTATTTCCTCGGCACCGCCGTTCCGGAGGCGGGAAAATACATGGACCTCATAATAATCGGGATAATCGTTCTCTCGGCGCTGCCGATTATTTGGGAATTGGCAAAATCGAAAATAGGGAAGGCGAAGAGCTGATTTTTCGGTGCGTGCCGCACTGGCACCGGCACCGAGCCCCCTCTGAAAACCCTTTTTAAAGCGGGAGCCGAACTCCTCTAATGTTCCCCCACCCGAGGCTCTTTCTTTCAGGGCTTGCGTACAATCCGCAGAAAAGGCAGGTGTGCGCAAGGTTTTCAAACGCCGGGCACAGCGCCTCATTCAGGTATGATTTCCGCCCCCGTGCGCATTTCCATGCGGGCCATGGAGGCAAAGGCTTAACAGAATCATTTTCCAATGCGGGGCTAAAGAGGCTCAGGGTCACGGTGAAGGGAGAAGTTGCCACTGTAATCGCGCAGGATTTCGAAACCCTCGAGGCGGCGCGCAACACCGCTTCGGATCATAACACGGTGCAATACAAGCTTCTCCCCCCGGAGCGCGGGTTCCTGCTGGAAAAGGGTTGGAACTATTTCGACTCCTTCGAGCTCGGGCCGGATGGGCCGCAGCCTCTTGACTCTTTCGAATTTCCGGATGCGCGCCTCGAGTTTTTGTCAGGGGCCCTTGCGCAGGAGATTGAGGCACTCGCAAAATCCAACCCCCCGCTCGCGGCACAGACCGCAAGGCGCATAGCCCTCTCAAGGCTTCTCAAGGTGCCGGTTTCGGAAATTGTGCATGGCTTCCTGGCCGAAGAGGCACTGATTGAAAACGTGGCGTTTTCCTGCGGGATGCCCATTGTGGAAAGCGGCAATGCCTCATCTTTTTGCGCCCATTCGCGCCCCGTGCCCGGGCTCGATTTTTCCGGGCTTCTTTGCCTTGCAATTTGCCGCCCGATGGGAAATCTGGGCTTTGAGTCGATTTGCTGCGATTGCTGCGGGGCGCAATCGGCCGAAGCGAAGAACCTGCTGCCCTCAAGCCTTGTGAAGGTGAGGTTTTTGCGCGAGGGATTTTACTTCAACGCCGCATCCCAAAACTGGGCCGAAAATTTCCATTCCTCAAGGCCGATGCACGAAGAGCGCGAGCTGCGCAAAACCGAGTACGGCCTTGATTATATTCCTGCGGGGCCGTTTTGCCGCGGCGAGGAATATGAAATCCTCCTATGCGACGCCATCAGGCTGCGCGAGGCAGGCGAGGCGGAAATAATCAATTCGTCAGCGCCGCACTGGGCATGTTCGCGCACCGAGAGTTCGCTCTCGGCGCAAATAAATTCCCTGCGCCGCGCGCTCGAATCCGTAAACGCCGCGGGAGAAACGGAAAAAGCTGCAATGGCAGGCTCTGGCGGATTATTGTATTATACTTCGCATTCAACCCCATCCTCGCTCTACCGCACGGTGATTGCCGAGCAAATCGCGGGCATATTCTCCAAATTGCCCCGCGCGATTGCAAACCCGAAAAGCCCGTTCTTTTCAGCGCCCCTTGCAACCGCCCTTGAGTGCATTTCAAGGGGCATTTGCTCCGAGCTTGAGCAGGAAGCCGCCCTTGGGGGCAATTGCAGGGCAAAGGGCGAATTTGGGAGGGTTATTGTGGACGATTCAGAGGCGGCACATTCCCTCTTCCGCGGCCTTTCAACCCTCTATAAAGCGGGCAAGCCCTACATAAAGCTCGGATAAGCCCGGGACTCTCATTTTTAATCCTTTGGGGGGAGGATTTCCTGCTGAATTGGCTTATTTTCTGGTGAGTAGTCATATGGCAAAGTTGACACGTTTCGAGGTTACGCGGCTTTTGAGCGCCCGCTCGCTCCAGCTATCGCTCGGGGCTCCGGCGTTTGTAAAGGCATCAAAGCACGCCTCATTTATTGAAATTGCAAAGCTCGAAATGGAAAAGAACGCGCTCCCGATTGCAGTGCTGCGCGAGTATCCCGACGGCAAAGTGGAGCGCCTAGAGGCAAACTAAGGTTTGGTGTGTTGTATGGGCAAAGCGGTTCCAAAAAACATCAAGAGCAAGGCAAACGCGCTGCTAAAGGCATACCCTGATGAGTTCAAGGGCGACTTTATACAAAACAAGCAGGAGCTCGCAAAGCTCGGCATCCCCCTCGCAAAAGAGCAGCGCAACCTCGTCGCGGGATTTATCACCCGCAAGGTTTCGAAGGCAAAGGCGAGCTGAAAAGTCGGCCCCTACCCAATAATAATTTCCTCAAACCCATTTTCTGTTTTTCTTAATATGAATTCATGCTCCTTGTCAGTATAGGTTCGTTGCTGAGAATTTTCAAGTTCTATTTTTGCTGCATAGATTGTTGAACCTAAAAGGTAGCCATTTTCATTAAGGCTTTTCCAAATATTGGCAATAGCCATTCTTCTTTCGCTTTGCGAAAGGTAATGGGTGACATTTGCGAATCTTATGGCATCAACCTTGAACGGTAGCGGTTTTTCCACAATTGAATGAATAACAGGTATTACGCCTTTCGGTTTTTTTCTAGGCGGAAAATTTACCAAATCGACAGCATACACGCGGGCTTTTTTCCCAAGTGCTTTTTTGGCATCAACTGTGGTAGGCGCCCCAACGAGCGTTGCGCACCCAATATCAGCGAAACTTTTTATGTTGCCGATGCCGCGCAGAAATTTTGTGTGTAGCGGATATCTGCCACGATAGGAATCATGTGTTGATTTTACTCGGTATGGCACATGACTCCTGCCGATTTCACTGATTTTATTGTGCCGGGAATTAAAATAACGCCAATTTTCTATATGTTTCTCGTGGGAAAACAGGGTTTTAAAACTGATTTTCCGCGTTCTAAAATTCAGAGCCATAACCGTTCACCCCTTGTTTTTCTTCAATTCGAGTTATCGCCCACAATTCTCGTAGCCCCGTCATTCTCTTTCTCGCGCTCGAGCATGTACAGTTTCCCGCTTGCGGCGTTCTCCATTTCCTTGTCGTGCGTGATTATGAAAATCTGGTCAATCAGCTGCGGCAGGTGCGTTCGCATCATTTCGGAAAGTTCGCGCACGGCGTTCGCATCGAGGTTGTGCGTGGGCTCATCCAGGATTATCCATCCAAGGTTCTGGGTTAGCACGAGCGAAACCGCGATGCGCATTGTAATTGCAGCCGAGCTTCTCTCCCCGCCTGAGAGTATCCCCTCAACGCGGCACCACTGCCCGGAGCGCTGCCGCACCATTACTTCATAGCTGCCTTCCTGCACCGCGATTTTCACGCTCGTGAGGTCCTCATAGGGGTAGACCTTGCCCCACACCTCGTCCATGGCCTCATTTATGGTTTCAATCATGGTGTGGCGCAGCTCCGATTGCGTGGCCCTGAGCGCCGAGGTGAAAACCGAAAGCTTTTCGAGCGAAACCTTGTTTGCCCCGACTTGCGCTTCAAGTTCTGAGATGGAGTCGCGCGCTTCCTTTAGCCTCTTGTGCCCAGTTTCGAGCTCTTGGAGCATTTCAGCATCCGCGCGCGCCTGAGCGCCGAGCTTTGCCTTGCTCTCACGCAAACCCGAAAGGACTTCCCTTTGGGCTTCAAGTGCCTTCTCGTCAAATTTGGATTTTTCGAGCTGCGAAGCCGCTGCCTTTACCTCGGCATCCGCGCCCGCCTTTTGCTTTGCCTTTTCCGCAAGCTCAATGTGAAGCTCGAGCGAGCGTTTCGCGGATTCGATTTCGCGAACCAGCGTGTCCTTGGCTTTTTCAGAGTCCTCGATGTTTCTCCGAAGCAGGGCCGTTGATTCGGAGGCTTTTTTTATCGTGTTGTCGAGTTCATCCTTTTCCACTGTGATTTTTTTTGCCTCATGGCTGAGTTCCTTTTCGAGCCTCTGCTTGTCATGTGCCGCAAGCGCCCGTTTGCACACAGGGCAGCTGCCTTCGAGCGCTCCCGCATTTTTGGCGGTTTTTGCGTTCAGCTCAAGGGCGCTTCGAAGAACCGCCGCCTGCTCCCTTAGAATGGTGATTTTTTTCTCTTCCTCTTCGAGCGTTTTTTTGAGGGCCTTGCGGTCATTTTCGATTTGGGTGAGCCGTCCCTGCCCTGCGGCGAGCGAATCCGCGAGCATTTTTGGGTCCTTGCCCTTGAGCTTTTGTGAGGCGGATGCGAGCTGCTCATTTAGGGCATCGTAGCGCGCCTTAGTTTTTATGTATAAATCATTCAGGGCTTTGTGCGTCCGCCCCTCTTCCTCAAGCTTTTTGCCCGCCGCCTCGCTTTGCGTGATTTCTTTTCCGACAGAATCCACCGCCTGCTTTTTTTCAGAAATCTCTTTTGCCTTGGCGGCAATTCTTTTCTCATACTCCCCGAGCCGGTTTGCGTCAAACTTGTTCTTCTGGTCGGCAAGGAACGCCGAACGGTCCTCGGTGATTTTCTTAAGCCTTCCGAGCAGGGTGCCGGCGTTCGCCCGCACAATCTCGTAGCGGTTAAGGCCGAGGAGTTCGTCGAACTTTTCCTTGCGCTGGGCGGGCGAGAGGCGCAAAAAATAATCAATCTGGTTCTGCTCGGAGTAGACCGCGCGCGAGAAGAGGTCGTAGTTGACCTCGAGCACTTCCTCCATTTTCCTGTTCACATCGGTTGACTTCGGGCCGGAAATCAGCCTTCCGCCCTCGCGAAGGTACGCCTCGTTGATGCTGTTGCGCTTGACGATGCGCTCAATCGAGTATTCCTTTCCGTTGTAATCAAACTCGAGCTTTACGGTTGCGCGCTCCTGCTTTAGCGGGCGCTCCATTATCGTTTCCTCAAGCGAGACCCTGCGGCTGGCCTGCGATGGGAACGTTCCGTAAAGGGCAAAGGAAATTGCGTCCATTATGCTGGATTTTCCGCTGCCCATTTTCCCGACAATGACATTGGTGCCCTTCGAAAATTCGAGGGTTGTATCCAGATGGGTTTTCCAGTTCTGGAGAGAGATGGACTTTATCATATTTTACAATTTGCCCAAAAAAGGTTAAAACAACCTACCTGTGCCAGTTAGGCCCTATGCCTGCCTTTCCCTGCAATCGGTTTGCGAGCATTTGGGCTTTGACATTGAGGGCGCCCATTCTTCTCTCGTCTACCGCTTTTCCGGATGTTAGCAGCCTAAACTCAATGTCAAAACTTTTTTCCAGTTTGCCGGCACGTTCAAGAAGAATCGGGTCCTTTGTTTTATTGGCATATTCTTTTATGCGCTCAATCCTGAATGCGAAGCCTTTGTGCATGCTGAAAAGTTTCCTTGCAGTTTCGGTGTGCGGTATCGCCCTCTTTGGCATTGCCCTGGGCCTTGGAGGCTTCATGGAAAAAGCGGAATGCCAATTAGCATTTAAGCATACCGAACTTTTATTGCCCGGTGCAGAATTAGGAATTTTGCAGATTTGGCAATTATAGAAGCGTCATCCCTTCAATTTCGGCTTCCTCAATTTCGGCAAGCGCGCTGAGTTCGTCGGTGACCCGGTCAACCGCCCCTTCGTCCTTGGAATCGACAAGTATTCCGGCCTTTATGACCTCAATCCCGAACCCAATGGGCTCCTTTTTGACGTCCATTACCTGCCCGGATTTTATGCCCCGCACCGCGGCAACCGCGGCATCGATTTGCCCAAGCTCCTTTGGCTTGATTTTTATGATAAGCATTGTCTTGTCAGGCATTAAAAGTCACTCCAGAATGAGCCAAAAATAAGGGTTTTATGGCCCCGAAAAGCCGCAGCCCTTGCACTTGTACTCAAGGCTCCTTCTGCGCGCATCAAGGCTCCGGATTATCCTCTCGCCGCAGCTTGGGCACTTTAGCTCTATGAAATCGTCCGTGACGACCTTGTTTGTAGTTACGCATGTCTTCATTTTGCTCACCAAAGCTACTAATCTTCTTAGGCAACCTTTAAAAAGGTTGGCGGGTCAGGGCCGGTGTATTCGCCGGGCCTTTCGCGCAAAGCTCGCTTTTGCGGTTGCCCGTTTCATGAAACTCCCGGCAATTTCAATATTTTTTCTAAATTGCCGTTCTATAAATTTCATCGCGGCTTTTTCTACTGGCATTTTTAGGGCTTTTATTCCCTGGGCAATATAAAATCCGGAGTTTGCCCTGAAGTCCGGATGAAGTTTTCCAAGGAACAAATCCATTTCCCTTGCCTGCCACAATGTGAGGGGCGACTCATCTTGTCTGTAATAATTGAGCAGCGCCGTTATGGCCGCTTCTCCGGATCGTATGGCCTGCGACTCAAGCTCATCGAACCTTTGGGCGACCACCTCAAATCTGTTGTCTTTCCTGACATTGTCAGCAAAATGGTGCCAAGCGGCCGATTTGAGCATGGCTTCCGAGAGGGCATTTCTCAAAGGCTCGTCATGCGGGCTCACGGGGCTATGTGTAATCAGGTCGATAATTGTCCTTTGGTGCATGCAATTAAAATGCAGCGGAGCTTTATTTAGTTAATGCCGGCCGGCATAACATAATTAACTTATCTGCGGCCTTTTCTTTCGGGCCCGTAGCTCAGCCTGGACAGAGCAGTCGCCTTCGAAGCGAAAGGTCGTGAGTTCAAATCCCACCGGGCCCGCTCATCCTTAAAATTCCGTTGCCACAAATCATGTTATGGCTATTGCCAATCCAAAGCCGGGCGGGGCAATTGTCCTGCATGCCTTCGATGTTGACGGCCCGCTCTATAGCAGGGACATTGACATCGATTTCGCGGCCTACCTTGCAAAGAAGGGGAAATTCGGGAAGGAAATTTCCAGGCAGATGGTCCGCAAGGCCGAACTTTATTCTCTGGGGCGGATGCCCTATCAACAGTTCGCGCAGGAGGCGATATCGCTCTTCGCGAGGGGCATAAGGTCGCAGGATGCCGGCGACATCATCAAGGAGGCGGAGCTGTTCGTGAAAAGCAACAAGCGCCTCTTCCATGAGGGTGGCATCGCGCTTGTGCGCAGGCTCGGAAAACAGGCCAATGTGAGGATTGCGCTTGTGAGCACCTCGCCGCTTGTGGTCATCTCCGCAATAGGCAAGGCGCTTGGCCTGCGCGTGGATTACGTTTACGGCTCGGCATATCGCTCAAGGGAAGGCAAATACACGGGCGAGCCGATAACGGGCGAAATCGTGGGATACAAGAAAAACGCCCTGAATGCCCTTGCCGTAAAATTCGGCGTGCCGAATAGTAGCGTACTATTTTACGGCAACGCGGTCACGGATTTTGCATCGGCAAAAGCCGCAGGGGTCAGGTTCAGGCCCATGAAGCCGTCAAAGGAGCTTGCCGCCCAATGGAAGCTTCACCTTGCGGCAAAACATGTGAAATCCCGCGAAGCTTCGTCAAAGTTGCGGGCAAAATTATCAGCCGGTAAATCACATCTTTTTTAATCTCTCAATCCTATCCGCAATGGGCGGGTGGGTTGAGAAGATGCCGTCAAAGAGGCTGCGCCGGTTCTTTAGCGGGTTGTCGATGTAGAGGTGCGCCGTGGCCTTGTTCGCGGCCTCGAGAACTTCCTTGTCGCCCCCGATTTTCCCAAGCGCGCTTATGAGCCCTTGCGGGTTGCGCGTTAGCATAACCCCGGAAGCGTCCGCGAGATATTCGCGCTGGCGGGAAACCGCGAGCTGGATTAGGGTTGCAATTATCGGCGAGAGAATCGCTAGCAAAATCCCGAGCGCGAGAAGCGCCATATCGAACTTGCCGCTCTCCCTGTCCCTTCTGCCCCAAAGTATGCCGCGCAGCAGCACATCGCTTAGCAGCGCGGTAACGCCCACCAGCACGGTTGCAATCAGCATCACACGAATATCGAGGTTCTTTATGTGGCTCATCTCGTGCGCAATAACGCCCTCGAGTTCGGAGCGGTCGAGCTTTTGCAAAATCCCTGTGGTGACAACAATCGATGAGTGCTGCGGGTCCCTTCCGGTTGCAAATGCGTTGAGCGCGGTGTCATCAATCACATAAGCTTTTGGCTTTGGAACGCCCGCAGCGATTGAGAGGCCGTCAATTACGTTGAAAAGGTACGGATACTCCCCCTTTTTCACCTCGCGCGCCCCGGAGATTGCAAGCACAATCGAATCGCCCACAAAATAGCTGATAATTGTGTAGATGATAAGGAAAACCATGCCGATAAATATCCCCAAAGGCCCATAGCCGATTAGCACCTCGCCCAAAATCCACGAAAGGCCGATTACGAGCGCGGAGAATGCCAGTATCAGGAATATGGTGTTTCGCTTGTTTTGCTCAATTTGTTCCCACATAAGAAAACCTCTGGCATGAAAAGAAAGGGAAAAGGCGGCCGCCATTTTTATGGCGGGCCTTAATTGTATTGAACATTAAAATTGGACTTTCACGTTCTGCCTTTCCGCTTCCGCAACCCCGAAGTATTCCTTCTTGGTAAAGCCGAACATCCCGGCGAGTATGCTGTCTGGCAGAGTCTGGATGCGCGTGTTGAACTGCATCACCGAATCGTTGTAGAACTGGCGCGTGAACGCGATTTTGGATTCAATCCCCGATAGCTCCTCTTGGAGCATCAGAAAGTTCTGGTTTGCCTTGAGTTCCGGATAAGCCTCGGTCACGGCAAAGAGGGACTTGAGCGCACCCGAGAGCATGTTCTCGGCCTCGGCGCTTTTGGCAAACCCCTGCGCCTTTGTGATTGCGGCCCGCGCCTCGGTCACCATCTTGAATGTTTCCTTCTCGTGCTTTGCATAGCCCTTCACGGTCTCCATCAGGTTCGGGACAAGGTCAAAGCGCCTCTTTAGCTGGACATCTATCTGGCTCCATGCGTTCTCAATCTGGTTTTTGAGCGTGACAAGCCCGTTATAGGAAATCACAAACCATAATCCGCCAATTACTACCACTGCGCCGATGATGAGCCCAATCATTAAAACCTGCCTCCGAATCAAAAATGCGGGATTTTTCCCGGATAATAGTATTGTGTGATTCTGTGTTATTAATGTTTCTTTTTCATCCGCCCAAAAATTCCTCTTTGCCCTTCAGATAGCCCGTGAGGAACTGCGCAAAGCCCGCATTTTTGGAATAGAGCGCGGCAATCTCTTTCCCGTCCATTATGCTCGCCCTCTTTTTGAGCGCCTGCCGGATTCCCTTGCGCTCTGTTTTGGAGAGCTTTTCGAGCTGCTCTTTCAAAAGTGCTTCGAGCCGCGTGTGCTTCCTTTCAATTTCAATAATCCAGCGCCCCTCCTCGATGCGCGGGCCGGAGAGCGGCTTTTTGTGCGCGGAAATGAACGCCTTCGAGTGCTCGGGGTAGAATACTTCCGGGCCCTTCACCACCTTGGCCTTTTCAAGAGCTGTTGATTCGGCCTCGAGCAGAATCACGAGGTGGTTTTTGTGGTCAAGCCACTGGGCGCTTCGCTTTACAGTAAAATCGTTCTGCTCTGCAATCGTTTCGAGCTTTTTGGAAAATCTTTTCAGCTGCCCCCACATCACATCCTCAAGCCCTCCTTTTGGGTAGCCGAGCATTATTGCGCGCAGCCCGGTGTTTGCGAGGAACTTTTTGAGCTGCCCCGCATTCCAGACCTTGTGCGATTTTGGGAAGAAGAATTCCATCCGGGGTTTGCGCAAAAACTCCCTGCACCCGGCTATGAACCTCGCGTACTGGTTTAGCGAGAGCGCGGCGGCCACGTTGCGGCCCCTGTCAACCGGGTCTACAACAATCAGGTGCGAATCAAATTTCTTCTTGGCGTCCTGCGGGGCGTAATAATTTTCAATGTCGACAACCTCCCCCTTTTCCCATTTCGAGGCCGCCTCAATGCATGCCTTGAACGTCCCGTATTTGAGTATCAGAAGCTCGGCAACGTAACCCGGAAAGCTGTTGGCGCTAAGGTCAGCCCCGTAGCATTTCACGCCTTTCATGAACTGCTTTAGGAGCCTAATTTCCCCTTCCTGGCCCGGCTGCATGTTCTGCTTCATGTACTCGTTGTGGAATACCGAGCGGTCAACCGAGCTTTTGAGGTTCTCGGCGTGAGAAACCCTGTATGCGGGGACAATCTCGACATCAAAGCCGCTGATTTTCCCGCGGATGTATGGGTGCTCGGAGTACGCCTTTTCCCACCCGTGCCCCTTGAAAATTTTCATCCCGATGGCAAGGCCTTCCTTTTCAAACTCGGCGCGGGGAAGATTTTCTGGGTAGAAGACGAAGATGTCAAGGTCGTGGTCCCCTGCGAGGTGGGTGCCGCGCGAGTTGCTCCCGACCATTTCGGCCCCTATGTGGCGGCCCTTGGCTTGCGCAATTTTCCCGATTATTTTTTGCGCGAAAAGGTGCTGCTCGCGCGCCTGCTCCTTTGTCGGGGTTATTTTTTGCAGCGCCGCGCGCAGTATTTTTTCCATTCCGCTCCGCCTACGTTTATATAGTGCTTAATTGCATATAAATAGCTATTTGGTGAACAGAAATGCCGCTCATTCTAAAGCAGGAAAAGGGCCAGGTTGTCGCATCTTCGGGGCAGGTAAAAATTTATGACGGCTTTCCTTTCCACTACTATGAAGTTTCAGATGCCACATTCACTGATGCTGAAAAAGCAGTGCGCGATTCGCTGATTGGCGCAATAACCGGAAAAATCAGCGTCGAGGAGCTCTCTTCAAAAAACCCGGTTATTTTCACCAAAAAATTCGCGGACCAGTTTCGCGAGAAGGTGCTAACCCCCATCACCTACCGCGAATCCCTGGAGCGCGTGCCTTCCGATGAGGATTTTACAAAGCTGCGCGCCGCCTTTTTGCAGATTCTCAGGGATTTTTTTCCGCAGGCAAAAAACCCGGCGCTGCTTGCCGAATCCATAATCGGCGACTCGGTAGGCTATGGCAGGCTCGCCCCGCTTGTTGCGGATGTGGGCCTTGAGGAAATAATGGTCAATGGCTATGAGCCGAAGGTTTTTGTCTTCCACAAGAAATTCGGGGTGTGCAAGACCAACCTCGATTTCGCGACAAGAAAGGAGCTCGATTCGCTGCTTCAGAAAATCGCGCGCACGGTCGGAAAGCAGTTCGATGCCGACCACCCGCTTCTCGATGCCAGGTTGCCGGACGGCAACAGGGCGAATGCGACCTTTTCCTCGGTAACGCCGTTTGGTTCAACCCTTACCATAAGGAAATTTTCAGTCGTGCCGATGAGCATTGCCGACCTTATTTCGCACAACACCCTCTCAAGCGAGGTCGCGGCATTTCTCTGGGTGATGGTCGAGGGGATGGGAATCGAGCCGCTAAACCTGATTATAACCGGAGGCTCGGGCTCCGGAAAAACCACAACGCTCAATGCGCTTGCGGCATTCATCCGCAACCCGGAGAGGATAATTTCAATCGAGGACACGCTCGAACTCCAGCTCGGGCAGAGGGACAACTGGGTGCAGATGGAATCAAGGCCGAGGATGAAGGGCCAGGAAGAGGTCACAATGGATGACCTTCTAAAGAACGCGATGAGAATGAGGCCCGACCGCATAATCCTCGGAGAGGTTCGCGGCAAGGAGGCAGAAACCCTCTTCATTGCAATGGACACCGGGCACTCGGGCTGCCTTGGGACTCTTCACAGCAACTCGGCAAAGGAGATGCTGCTGCGCCTAAAATCCGAGCCGATGAATGTTGCCGAGCCCCTGCTCCCGCTCCTTGACCTTGTGGTTGTGCAGTATAGGATTTATGTGAAGGGCAAGGGCGTTCAGAGAAGGGTCGTTTCGGTTACTGAAGTTAGCTCAATGGAGCACCAGGCCCTTCTTAGCAATGTCTATGAGTGGGACCGCAAGGCGGACGTGCTAAAGCGCACCGATGTGCCATCAAGCGTTGTCGAGGCGCTCGCAAACAAGGTGATGAGGACCAAAAAAGAGGTCGAGCAGGAAATAAAAATCCGCAAGAGCATCATCGACTGGATGCTGCGAAACAACGTGCGCTCCTATGCAGATGTTGAGAACATCATACAGCAGTACTACTACTCTCCGGAAGATTTGCTCCAGAAAGTGATTTCCGAGAATTTGCCCTGAAAATTCAGGCAAGTGATTTGCGGAATTCCGATTCGAGCTTTTCAAGGCGGCTGTAGTTTTTCGAAACAAGCTTGTTTGCCTTTCCCAAAAGGTATTCAAGGTATTTTTCATCGGCGAAAAGTTTGGGCCCGCTCTTTACCGGAACGTCCATTTTTTCCGTGCCCTGCAGCTCAACCATGAATTTGCCCGGCTCTGCAAGAATTATCCCGCCCCTCTTCACCCCCGCGCGCTTCATCGCTGCAAGTATGGCATTCGCCCCTTCGAGGTTTTCGCATCCGATGTGCAGTATGAAAGGGTCGGCCTTGAGCCAGAGCTCGCCTTCGGTTTTTTCGCTCACGCCTTCAAGCAGCTCAGAAAGTTCGGCAACCCTGTGCCATTTGCGGTGGAAAAAGGTGTCGATTTTGCGCTCGCCCCTCTTTTCGAGCAGCAGAATCCTTCCGCTGCAGCAGCTCGAGGTGTAAAACCCGCCAGTTCCGGCCACGAATTCGCACAGGCCCACCATCTGCGGGTCGACCTTGCCCTGCCTGTTTGCCGACTCAAAGGTCTGGGCGTGCCGCTTCTTTACCATCCCAAACCTCGAAAAGCCCTCTTTTTTGCCCATATTGCCCACTTTAAAGCTACTGCCCATGGAACCTTTTTTAACTTTGCATGCATCTCTTTATTGGGGTAAATTTGAGGAAGGGAATCATTTTCGCATTTCTGCTGGTCCTGTGCGCATCCGCGCTCGCGGATTCGACCATACTCTATCCGGTAAAGCAGGCCCTGAAGGCCGGAGAAACCGTTCAGGGCGGCGATGTTTCGCGCGGCGAGACCTTTGATATCGCCTTCTCGGACAATTCAGGCGAGGGCTTTAATTGGGAAGCAATTTCATTTGACCGCCAGTCGCTCCCTTCAGGCTGGAAGGTTGTTTCCACGAGCGTTAACGATGCCTCGCTTGTTGCGAAAATAAAGGTCCCCCAACCCGCAAGCCCGGGCACATACAACTTAACTGCAACCCTTTCAGGCCCGAAGGCAACTCCGAAGGAAAAATTCATTGTGGCAATCGCCCTAAAGGAGAACACGCTCGATGTCTCTTTCTCGCGCGAGAGCAGCAACATCACAAAGGCGGGCGAGCCTGTCAAATACAAGGCTGTTGTCTCAAACCAATCAATTGCGCCCGAAACCGTGCGCCTCTACTCAAACCTCCCATCGAACTGGTCCGATGAGAAAACAATCGAGCTAAAGCCGAACACGAGCACGGAAGTGGACTTCATTGTAACCCCGCTCACCTCGGGCAACCACACATTCGCATTCAGCGCCTACTCCGCGCAGAAAGGCTCGGTTGTGAAGAGCTTCTCATCCGAACTGAAAGTGATTCCAACACTGAAAGGGAAATTCGCATCGATGTTCTCGGGCTTTCCGTTCTTCACATTCACGCTCTTGCCGTTCCAGCTGCTGGATTCGTACCTGAGTTTGCTGTTCTACTGATATTGTGATTTGTCAATTTTTCTTTGATTCGGCAATTATCCTGAATGGCCTGCGCCCTTCTGCATATTTTTTCCTGGTATCATACGACCCTAAGCATTGACTTCTGACCCTTGCAATTCTCTTGAAGCGACGATGCGAAAATTTTGTTCCAAAAGTATTTGTCTGGTAGCGTCAGCCATATTCAACGGAATAGTTACGATGAATTTTCCTTTTGGAACGAGCGCCCTTTTTACAAGTTTTACATATCGAATTACATTGTCTCTGTCAAATTCAGGGGGGGGGGCGGACATCTCTTCAATCGCCTTAATTTTCTCGCCAGCCAAGGCATGCGGAAAAAAGAAATCGTCCCTTATAGTGCCAATACTCGAAATCCCGCATCTTTTGAGAAAGGCAAAGGCATTTCCCGTTATGTGTTCCATTCCATGTGGAATTTTGTAATCGGGTTTTAGTAAATCAACAGCGACAACTTTGTGCCTCCCTTGGAGTTTATCCGCGAGCATGGCTGCGGAACCGCGCTTTTGGCCTTCACCGACACTCAGAACGCTTATCCTGGGTTTTTGATGGGGTTGCATATTACCCATATAATTCTTGAGAATATAAATATTCAGCTTCTAAAGTCTCTTAGCCATGTACGCGCCCTCGCGCACATATCCAAGCTGCCTTGAGTAGTACTCCCGCGCCCCGACCCCGCTAATCACCAGCATCTTGCGCGCATCGAATTGCGAGGCGGCGATTTCTTCCGCCTTGCCAATAAGCTTTTTCCCATACCCGCGGTGCTGCTGGCTCGCTCCGCTCTCGGCGCCAATATCGACCGGCGCGCCGAACACGTGCAGTTCGCGCACGCAGCAGGTGTCAGTGGTGAACTCCTTCCTGAAGGGCGCCGCGGGCTTTCGCAGCCTGCAAAATCCGAGCATCAAATCATTTTTGGTGTCCTCGAATGAAATGAAAACCTCTTCCCCGCCGCTTGCCTTGTATTTGCGCTCGACCATTTTCACAGAATCATAGTCAACCATCACGCCTTTTCCGGAGTTGATTCCGGACTCGCGGCAGCGGATGCATCTGCACTTGATTCCTTTCTTTGCGCACTGCCCCTCTACGAGCTGGCGCAGGTTGTTCTTGTCAATTCCTGTGAGCGCAAATTTTGTCGGGATGTCGCGCTGCACCCTGTGCACCCTTGTCCACTCCGGGAAAAATCTCTTCGCCTCGGAAATGATGTCTGCTGCCTGTCCCGTGGAAAGCGGAGTGAACTTTCCCATTTCCCACTGCTTTGCAAGCGCGGTGCCGGGCATTACCATGCACGGGTAAATCTTCAGGCCATCCGGCATGAAATCGGAATTGAAAAAAAGCTCGCGAAACATTTCAATGTCGCGTTCGCGCGAGCTAAGCGGCTGGCCCGGCATCATGTGGTATGTGACCTTCAGGCCGGAATCCTTTAGCAGACGAGTCGCCTCGATGGTATCATCAATTGTGTGCCCGCGGTTCGTGGCCTTGAGCACCTCATTGTAGATGCTCTGAGCGCCCAGTTCAACGCGCGTCGCGCCAAGCTCTAGCATCTTGTTTATCTCCGCCTCTTTGCTCCAGTCGGGCTTTGTTTCGATGCAAAGGGTTACGATGCGCACCTGCGCCTTTTCATTTGCGGCATGCTCGAATTCAACATTGGGCTGCCTTTTCATTTCAAGGAGCTTTTCATTCGTGCTGCCAGCAGGGCTTGCATAAAATTTGTTGAATTTGCCCGCATCGAATTCCCCTGCGGAAAAGAAGAGCGAGGAAAAATCATTCGCCGCCGCGAACGCGCCGGAAATGAACTCGTCCTGGTACTCCGCAGGAAAGCTCGGGAACGTCCCGCCCATTATTATCAGCTCGATTTTTTCCGGGTTGTGCCCGGTCGCGTAGTATTGCTGCAATCTGTTCATCGCCTGCAAATACGCATCGTATGAATTGTTGATTGCCCTCATCGTCGCAGGCTCGTTTCCGGTGTAGGATTGCGGCACATCCCCAAAGGGGCTCCCGATGCCTCCTGGGCAGTAGGTGCATGTTCCGTGCGGGCAGCGTATGGGCTTTGTCATTATCGCCACGGGCGCTACCCCTGAGAGGGTGCGCAGCGGCTTAATTGAGAGGAGCTCTGCTGCCGCTTTTGAGTGCCTGTTTGAGCGTGCCAGTATGTCGGGGTTTGATGGCAGCTGCCGCATTCCAAGCTGCTTGCCAAGCGCCAGCTTTAGCCTGTTTAGCCCCTTGCGGTCCACTACCCTTCCGGATTCAATTGCCTCGACGACCTGCTGGCTGTACTCTTCTGTTGTGCCCATGACCAATTTCCTGAAAATAAGGCTTATATTCCGAGCGCGCACCGGCAATGAGGCCAAGAAACCATTTTAAAGCCAAAGAAGAGTTAAGTATTCATGGCGATTGTTTTGGCATTGGTAAGAAAAAAGATTTTGGCCACCGGAAATGTTCAGGGCGTTGGCTATAGGGTGCTTGTCAAGCAGATTGCCAGATTGTTTGGGGTGAAGGGCTATGTTCAGAATCTTGAGGATGGCTCGGTTGAAATATATGCTGAGGCGGCTTCCCAAGTCATGGATGAATTCATCCGCAAAATAAACATTAAAAGCGAAAAGGAGCAATTTTTTGCCCCGAATATCTCTTCCCTTGCCGCCTTTCCAGATTCCGATGAAAAATTTAAACCCGTAGAAGGGGCATTCAGGACTTTTTGGGTAAAATATGCCGAAAAATTATCTGAAGGGGAAAAGGAGATGATAGAAAGGGCAGAAACAGCTGCCATTGTTTTAACCGGTTTTAAGGCTGAGACCGGCGACAATTTTGCGGCCCTCCAGGGTGAGGCCAAGGCTTTTAGGCATGAAACCAATGAAAATCTTATTGGGCTAAGGGAAAATACAATAGATTTTCGCAGCGAAACGCGCGGCAATTTCACAAAGCTTGATGTGAAATATGGTTCCGTGTCAGGAACACTGAATAAAATCAACACAAACCTTGAGAAAATAAGCACGGCCGTTGAAAAATTGGCGGAAAAGTTTTCAAATTAGAGTTGTGCCATGGCTGAACTCCAGCACTTTTGCGAGCAATTCCGGAAAAGTCCTATATCCTGCGGATTGGTTGAAGTGCCCGGCATGAGGAAAAATCACCTTTTCCGAGCCGGTTTTGCCGGCAAAGCCAAGCGCGAGAGGGGTGTGCACTATTGAATCGTCCTCTGAAATGTAGCACACGCGGTTCGCAATGCGCCTCTTGATTAGGTTCCAGTTTATTTCGTAAAAAAAGGTCGTGTTTATCGAATCGAACCTCTTAAGCCCGAGGTTTCCATAGAACGGGGCCACAAATAGGCCTGCGCGGATTTTCTTTTTCTTCGCGGCGAGCCAATCCACAATGAATGGGCATCCAAGCGAGTGCCCGACAAAAACCGAATCAGCGCCCACTTCCTTTTCATATTCACGGAACGTGGCAAGCCAATTGTTCAGGTTGTGCTCGGGAGGGGCAGGAAAATGCAGCACAAAAACCCGGTGCCAGCGCTTTTCCAGCTCGGATTTGAGGTAAGGGAACCAGTTGTCTTCGGGCGAACCCAGCGCCCCGTGGATTATGAAAATCTTCATGCTCACCACTTAGTTGAACAACGCTTGATAATTTTTATCTCAATTCATTGTATGTTATACTTTTCCCAAAAGTATTTCCGTAATTATTTCTGCCAAGTATCAATTCAATTGTTCCATCAGTAAAGTATTCCTTTGGGCCAGAATTTGGGAAATCGTTGTACGTTATTTGTATTCTGTAGTCTAATTTACAAACATTTGTACAAGATGTAAGGGCTAAATTTTCCCATTCTGGTTGAGCCAAAGAAAATGATTTCAAAGTTTGTTTTTGATTTGGGAGTAGTATTTTTTCAGGGATTGTAGTCTCGAAAATATTTTTGTCGTTTACTGTAAAATATGCATGCCCACTCACTATTTTTGTAGGTATTTTTCCAGAATTAGTAAAACCAAATTGCATGTTAAATGCCGCTATGTTTAGAATAGATTCTCTTTTACTCATGTCTGCGAATACCTCTTTATCATCCGATTCATTATCCATATCTATAGTGATGGTGTTCCCATCATCAAATTGTATGTTTGCTACACTGTTGAAATATATCCATGGTCTTTTCTCTATTTCAAATCTTTTACTATCTATCTCTGCCAATTCATTTGTGGATAATGTGGCGTGCATAGTGACTCCTATTAATATAATTGTAAAAAACATCGAGCCCCAGAATAGAACGACTGATGTCCAAACGCCGGTTTTCTCCCTTTGCTCTTCTTTATATCTTGGCAAAACCCAATACAAAAAAGAAATTATCCTGCGACCAATAACACTACTGTGAAAATTATTGTCGCCGTAAATCCATTCACCAACTCCATAATTATGTCCACCTTCTTCTATAACGCAGAACCGCGGCAATCCCGCCAAGGCCGTCGAGCTTTTTTCCTGATTCGCTCCTGCTGGTGACAAAGGTGATTTTGGTCCTGAGCCCCTCGGCGCTGTCAAGAATTTTTCCAATAGCATCCCTCGATGGGCCGTTTTCGGTGAGAAGCTTTTCCAGAACCACAACCTCATCGCACGCGCCCGCATCCATTGCCTTTGCGACCTCATCGGGTCCGAGCGCTGCGAGTTCGCTTCCAAGGCTTGATAGTACCCTCTCAACCGATTTTGCCTCCTGGCTGGAGTGCATATCCTGTACCAGGGCGTCAATTTTTCCGCCCTTCAAGAGTTCATTGAGGCCTGAAACTCCGACATCATTAATCGATTCGAAAACAACGGGCAGCTTGGCTCCGGTGTCCTTGATATATTTCTCAAACCTCTGCTTCTCAAAGCCCGGGCCTGCCACGACTATTTTTTTTGCCTGGGTCTCGATAAGTTTTTTAGAAATTTCATCAAAGTATCCGTCTTTTGCTTTCGAATCCGCGCCGCCAAACCTCTTCCCTGTTTTTCCTGAAAGTATGCGCGCCTTCAAATCAGCCCCCGTGTCGCGCACCGCATAAATCTCCGCCTCGTCATCATCGAGCACCGCGACAATTATGCTCCCGCGCCCGGCGGCGTTCTTTGCGCGCTTGAGCCTTTCTACATGGTAGTTTTTGAGCGCCTTTTTCTTCACGGTTATTTTCTCGCCCGCAACAACCTCAAGTGTGTGGTGTGATTTGAGCGGGACTAGCTCCTCTGGCTTTGCCGCAACAACGATTCCCTGCACGCGCAGCTGGCTCGTCGCTTCGTGGAACTCCGCCTTCTCAACCTCCAGCTCGACAAACACCCTTTCTTTGCGCGGCTTGTCTCCTTCCTGCATTGGCTTGATTTTTCTCTCGGAGCTGCCGCTGACAATATCGCCCGGCTCGATTAGCTTTTCGATGTGCCAGAGGTCGTCAAAGGAATCAGGGATTGCCTCGAACGAGTTATCTTTCCGGTCTATCTTGAGTATCTTCATTCAGATTAACTCTGAAAATAAGTGATTTTAAAGGTCAGAGTTACGCCATGCCAGATGGCTGGTGCTGTCATTTCACATATTCCACATTCGGCATGCCTGCAAACCCCCTATCACCTGTTAGGAACTTCACATTATTTTCCAAAGCCACCTGGTAGCCGACGCAATCCACGTAAGAGAGGTTTTTTCCCTTTTGAGCGAGCCGGAATTTCATGGCGCTTTTTATCGTTTCATCAGAAAACAGGACTGCCCTTGGCTGGAAAACCGAGTAATAAGCTTCGGCTTTTTCCGCCCCGTGCTTTAGCAGAAGGCCATAATAGAGTTCCATCAGGTTGAGGCTTGTTGTGATTATTTCGGCATCATTTATGTATTTCCCGAATTCCGGGTTGCCGTCCACTATCTCGAAGAGAGCATATGTGTCCGCGAAAAAACAGCCGTTCAATCCCAGCCCTTCCTTATTTCTTTCATTATCTCCTCTGTCGGCTGCTTGAGCTTTAGCGTGCCGAATATTTCCTTAAGGGGGACAACCTTCCTCACGCTCACAATCACGCTATCATTTGGCTTTATGCCCTCTTTTTTCGCAAAATCCGCCGGAAATGCGACGCCGACGGAGTTGCCCCATTTCCTCACCACGACCATCTTTTCAGCCATATTAGACCACCTGTATAATTATACGTTTTGTTATATTTAAGGGTTTGGTGGGAGTTGGCTTTGCACATAAAGTCGTTCACATAAAATTTCTTTTTCGAAATGCAGAAACATCGGCAGGTGAAAGTTCGAACCATTCGCCGTTCGTGTGTTTTTGTTCGAATCTGTGATGCCAATAGTTTTCGATACCTGCGGGGTCGTCTGTTTTAATTTCGTGTATTAGTTGTGTTTGTTCTGGAAGTTGAAGCGCAAGTTCTTTTTGCCTCCTGCCCGTTGAATTTGTGCGGCCTATTTTGTAATGTTTTCCATGTTTGATAAGATACACATAACCTAGTTCTTCAGGTTGCCTTGTTTTGGGATTCAAATCGGAATCTTTATCAGTCTCCAGTTTTGGGCACAGAGCAATAACATCGCCCCATTGTTTTTGTTGGCAATAGGTGATAACTTTTTGCACCCGCATATTTTTATGGCCAAGGCGTTCGAAAGTGGTTGCAGCTGGAAATGTCTTATCCTTGTATGCTTTCATTCTAAGTTCTCCACTTACCGGGAAGTGACCAAGTTCGCGGATAAGATTGCATAACTTTTCTAGAAGGAAACTATCTGAGTATGCCCCTTGAAGTTTATTTGGTGAAAATCCTGCTTCCTTTAAGGCATCGCCCCACGTAATCCAAAATTTGCCATACCAGTCAGCGTACTTTATCCCAGTCGCAGATTCAAAACGAGAGATACCTAACGATTGACCGTTATTTTCGGCTGCAGTACGTTTGATTTCATCAATGATGTGTTTTTTATCCATACAATTCACCTAAACCATATCCGGAAAACCTTAACTCCTTTTGCCCCTGTTTTATCGCCTTAGAATTTTAGTAAACTCTTGTGACAACCCCTCGCTCCGATTTTAAAAAACCTTGTTGGGAATCTTTGGTCATGGCAAGGGTTGCGGTAGTCGAAATTGACAGGTGCGTTAACGGCACGGCATGTGACTTCATATGCGGCAGCGTCTGCCCGGTCAACAGGGCAGGGAAGGACTGCATCACACTCGGAGGGGCAGTCGGCCCTGATGGCGGCGTTGCGGGACCCACGCTTTCGAGCGCGCAGATAAACAGGCCCATAATTAGCGAGGATTTGTGCATCGGCTGCAACATCTGCGTGCAGAAGTGCCCGGTTGATTGCATCTACATCGAAAACCTTGTCCAGGAGCTCACAGAGCCACCCTCGCACCGCTTCGGGCAGAATGCGTTCCGCGTCTACAGGCTTCCAAGCGTGAAGAAGGGCGAGGTCGTAGGGCTTGTTGGGAGAAATGGAATTGGCAAAAGCACGATTCTGAAAATACTTTCCGGGCAGATTATTCCAAACCTTGGCGATTACTCGGGCAAAAAGCCGGACTATGATTCTGTGATAAAGTTCTTCCGCGGAAAGGAAATCCAGGCATACTTCACAGCGCTGCGCGATAAGGGCGTTAAGGTTTCCTACAAGCCGCAGGGCATTACCGATATTCCAAAAGTGTTCAAAGGAACAGTTCAGGAGCTGCTAAAAAAATCGGATGAGCGCAAGTTGCTTTTGCAGATGTGTGACGGCCTAAACCTCACAAAAATTTTGGAGCGCAATATCTCTGAATTAAGCGGCGGAGAATTGCAGCGCGTTGCAATTGCTGCGGCGTGCCTAAAAGATGCGGACTTCTACGCATTCGACGAGCCTACTTCCTATTTGGACATACGCGAAAGGCTAAATGCCGCGAAAATAATACGCTCGCTAGCCGAGGCCGGAAAAAGCGTTGTTGTAATAGAGCACGACCTTGCGGTGCTAGATTACCTGAGCGACTCAGTAAACCTTCTCTACGGAAAAAAATCCGCGTACGGGATAGTTTCAAACCCAAAGAGCGTTCGCAACGGAATCAACGAGTTCCTTGACGGATATGTTAAGGATGAGAATGTGCGCTTCCGAAAAGAGGGGCTAAAGTTCAGCGTCAAGCCGCCGCAGGATTACCGCAAAAAGAAGGTGCTCGCGCAGTATCCGGCCCTTTCCAAGATTTTGGGAGCATTTTCACTCGAGGCGAACGCCGGGGATTTGCGCGAAGGCGAGGTTCTCGGCATTATGGGCCCGAACGGGATTGGCAAGACAACGTTTGTGAAAATCCTTGCCGGGGCGGAAAAGCCCACCACGGGAAGGCTAGATTTCAAGATGAAGGTTTCCTACAAGCCGCAGTACCTTTCCGCAGAGCCGGGAATTACTGTAGGGCAGTTCCTCGCAAAGCAGGACATCGACCGCGCGCTCTTCCGCAACGAGGCCGACCGCAGGCTCGCAATAACAGAGCTCGAGCACCACCGCGTTGATGAGCTCTCAGGCGGGGAATTGCAAAAGCTCGCGGTAGGAATTGCTCTCACGCGAAACGATTCCGACCTTATTTTGCTAGATGAGCCCACCGCATTTGTCGACATCGAGGACAGGCTAAACATGGCTGATGCGATACGCTCGGTTGTCGATTCGCGCAGGAAGGTTTGCATGGTCGTCGACCACGACCTGCTCTTCCAGGATTATGTGAGCGACCGCCTCGTGATTTTCTCAGGCGAACCCGGAGTGCGGGGCAGCGCCGGGGCAGCGGTGCCGATGCAGGAGGGGATGAATTCGTTCCTTGCAAGCCTTGGGATAAGTTTCAGGCGGGATGCACAATCAGGTCGCCCTAGAGCAAATAAACCCGGCTCTCAATTAGACCAAGAGCAGAAAGCAAAAGGGCAGTATTTTTACGTTACTGATTAATTGCTCCACTGATTCTTATATTCGAAAAAAGTTTTAAGGTACCTTGACAGAGTTATGCTCCTGATAGTCTTAATTCCATAATAATCCGTTATTTTAACGTCAAGCTCTTTTTCGATAGATTCGAATATTCTTTCTGATGGTTTTGGAAGATTTTTCGGGTGTCTTTGAACAACCCGAACATATGTTTTCTTCGGCATGAGATATTCAAAAAGTGCTTTGTCACTTTCATTCAATTTTAGCTTTAGTTTGACAAATGTATTACCGCTTACTCCAAATCGTACTCGTAGCTCTGCTCGAGCACGGACGTTTCAGGGTGGTCGGGGTCTGTGAAGCGAACGCTTGTGGCATCTATTCCTGATGCGATTTCCTTGAACTGCACCTCATTCACGCCCATCTGAAGGTTCATTGAGCGCACATCCTTTACGAGCGCGAGGTCCTGGTTGTAAACGGTAAGTTCGCTCGGTGCTTTCTTATTCGCCGCAACGGGCTCTGTTGCGAGCAGCGCGGCCTCGGGCTTTCCTACGGCGACATGGTATGAAACTTCGCTCACATTAATGTTGGAACGCTTGACCAGTTTCTCCTCAATGGCCCCGGGCTTGAGAGGATAGCGCCCAGAATTATAAAGCATATCACAAGCGCTATTCCAATCACTGGCACAAGCGGAAAAGTTTTCTTCGCGTTTTGTTCCAGCCAAATCACCTGCAATAATTGTGGATGCACTGATTATATACCATTTTGCTTTTGCCAAGCCTTTTCCCTAAATTCTTAAGCCTTTCAATGCGCAAATTCTCTTCATGTGCTCGGTTATAGGGGTTTTCTCCAAAAGCGGCAAGGATGTTTCCGGCGAGGCGTATGAATTGCTCTGTGCCCTCAGGCGCCGCGGGCCGGAGGCGTTCGGGGTTCGCGGATTGCGCTCAGAAAAAAAGGCGGCCATGCCGCAAGGTCTAATGCCGCTCCCGCAATCCCCGGTCTGCCTTGCGCACTGCCTTCTCTCCACAACAGGCCATGGCGTACAGCCTTTCACGGAAGGGAATGTTTCAATCGCGCACAACGGGCAGATTTACAATTACCTTGAAATGAATTCAAAGCTCCCCGGCAAAAAGAACCGCGCCCAGGTGCCGATGTCCTCGGATTCGGAAGTGATTGCCAGATTTTTCGCAAATGCACTTGGCGGGAAAAAGAAAAAGGATTTCGCTGCTGCCGCCAAAAAATTCGTGCGCTCCGCGCGCGGCGAATATGCAATCGGCGCCCTTTACCGCGGCGAGCTCTATGCGCTGCGCGATTTCACCGGCCAAAAGCCGCTCTGGTTCGGGGAAAATTCAGAGATGCTCGCATTCGCCTCAGAGCCGGGGGCGCTGCGAAAGCTCGGCATAGAATTCCCCGCTTCGCTAGAGCCGGGGCATTTGTTAAGGGCCGGAAAAAAAGGTTTCGTGACATCGACAATTTTTGATTTTGCCAATTTCAAGAAAACCGTTCCGCGCAAGCACTCAATTGCCTCTCTCAAATCCGAATTCGATTCCGCAATCGAGATGCAAACCCGCGGCCTGAAAAAAGCCGCGGTGCTCTTCAGCGGCGGGGTGGATTCCTCGCTCATAGCAAAGGCGGTTTCACAAAAAGTTGCGCAAACAAAGCTCTTTGTGGCGGGCCTTGAGGGCAGCCATGATGTTATTGCCGCGCAAAAGGCGGCAAAAGAACTCGGGCTCGAACTCGAAACTATATTGCTCCGTGAGGAGGATGTGCAGCGCCTCTGCCTAAAGGCAATGGGCATTATGGGCTTTTTTGACGAGATGCAGGTAGGCATTGCCGTTCCCGAGCTTGCCTGCGCCGAGGCGATTTGCGCTCGGGGCTTCAAGGTTGTTTTTTCCGGGCAGGGGAGCGATGAGATTTTCTGCGGCTATTCGAGCTATGTGCGGGCGCTTGAAAGCGGCGGCTACAAAGAAGTTGAAAAAGAGCTCTGGTCCGGCCTTGCGCGCATGTGGTCGCGAAACTTCTACCGCGATGACATCATCCTTGCGACTGAGGCCCTTGAACTGCGGCTGCCGTTTATGCATGAAAACTTTTTGCGGCAGGCGATGGCAATTCCCGCGCGCGAAAAAATCCTCTCAGTCAAAGATGGGCTGCGAAAGCACCCGGTGCGGGAGATCGCAAGGCTGTGCGGCGTTCCGGATTCGATTTGCCAGCAGCCAAAGAAGGCGATGCAGTATGGTTCAGGGGCGCAGAAGATTGTTTCGAAAATGATGAAATAAATCCAGGTGTCAGCAGCTAAAGCCCGGCTTTTCAGTGCAGCCTGACGTGCTATCATTTAAGACACAAATCGCCTCGTGCGGAGCGCAGCATATTCTTCCTATGGGGCAGACAAGTGTTCCGCCCTGAACCGCATCATATCCTGCCGTGCATGTCGGGGGGTTTGTCAGAGGGTTTGAATCGTTGTCTTGGCATCTCCATGTGGGGTTCATGACAGGATCTTCACAGTTAACCTGTCCCGAAGGCTTTTGCGGGGGAGTGGATGTGTCTGACCATGTTTTGGCAAAACTAAACGCCCTCGATTCCGAGATTGTCGTGGCGCCTATAGTAACTGAGCATCTCGCCGTTCCAATTGCCGTCATGCTTCCCGAATCGATTGTCGGGGTGCCGGCAAAGCCGCAGCTGTATGGGGTTTCGAGATTGGAAAAATTCGTAAGCACGCTGTTGAAATTTGTCTGCGAACTGCTGGCTCCGCCCGAAGGGCAGCTGGCCCCGCCTCCCGCCCCGCTTCCATAAAAAGTGTCGGCGGTCGCCTTGTCAAGCAGCCTCACAACGTTCTCGGTTTTTTCCGAGAGCTCCCGCCCTGCCTGGATTTTTAGGAGCGAGCGGTCGTTCTGTTCCACATATAGCCCGGAGCTGAGGCTGAAGAAGAGCAGCACAATCGCCGCCCAGGCAATTATTGCCGAGAAAATTCCCTTCATCCCAATTTTTCGCATTTCCTCACCTTGGGCGTGATGTTGCCAGAACTTGTGTACTCATAAATTTCCCTGCAGTTAGAGGTTATTGCGGTTGCGGGGTCGGCGTCAATTACGGGCACCCCGGTTTTCGGAAACAGGAAATTCACGTCGGCCAAATCCGCGGACTTGGCGTGCAGCGGCGCCTGGACCGAGCCGCCCTTCTGTGTTGCAATTCCCAAAAGCAGCATCGCGCCAAGAAGCAGCGTCACCATCGCAATTCCGAGCGTCGCATCCATCGTGAAGAAAAATCCCCTTTTCATGTGAGCCACACCCTCACAACCAAAGTGTTTTCAGTGTATGCCGGGCAATTGAATCCCGCGATGCATTTTTCGTATATGTTTTTGGCGAGGATTCCGGGGGAGGTGCTAAGGAACTTTCTCTCAACCGAGCCGATGTCCTGAGGGGGGGCGGGAGAGGGGCTTGCGCCTCCCGGCTCCGGGTCAGCCCTGCAGCCCGCAGTTGGATCGGTTATGGCCGAGCCGTTTAGCGTAATGCTGCAGCTGAACTTTGCAGGCATTAGCAGCTGGGCCTTTGTTGTTGAGTTATTGCCGCGGAGCGCCGGTTCATTATAACACCCATAAGCCTTGTAGCCCTGCCAGAGAAATGTGGGGTTTGAAACTGAATTGTCCGGGCACAGGTTCGATGAAAGCAGCAGATTGCTCGCGGTCAGCGCGATTGCCGTGAGCTCGTTTTTGGTGCGCGCCTCTTTGCCCTCGTATGCGGCGGTTTCGAAATAATTGAGCAGCATTCCAAGTGCGAGGACAAGCAGCCCGGCGGCTATCAGGAAATCGAGCGAATATATCTGGCCTTTTGCGGCTGTTGCGGTTTTCATGTCGGATCCCTTTGCAATCGTCATGGCGCCTTTGTAATGATCACTTTTGTCCCGCAGGGGAATGAGGGGAATGGGCCAGTGATAGGCCCAGTTGAGGGGTTGGCAAAGTTCACGGCCCCAAGATCGATTCCGAGGTAATTCCGGTCGATTTTGCCGGTATTGCCAGTTATCCCGACCTCAATGTATCCTTTGGCGCTGTCTGCGGGCTTGTTGACCGTGATTGTGCACGGAAAAATCTGGTTGCCCATATTCTTCTGCCTCAAGCTTGGGGAGACATAATCAACTGCCTGCCCATAGGCCTTCACCGTGCCAACCGCGGCGTACACATCAAGAAGGATTGAGCGCGCCTCGTTTGAGGTGCTCTGCTCTCCCGCCTGCGTTGTCAGCCTGTCATTGTAGGTGTTCACAAGCACCGCAAAAAAAATCGCGGCGGCAATTATCGCAAACAGCACATCAACGCTTAGCTGCCCGCGGCAGGAGCGGCTTTTGGATTTTGCAAAAATCCAGGTTTGATTCACGCTTATTTAGAGGGGTTTTCTGATTATAAAAGTTTAGCGCGCATCGAGACCGGGCACTATTCAAGGTAATAGTGCCGCATTGGCTCAAGGTTCGCCCCGAATTCGTAAACCAGCGGCTTTCCTGTGGGGATTTCGAGAAGCGGTATCTTGTCGTCCGGTATTTTGTCGATGATTTTCACAATCGCGCGCAGGCTGTTTCCGCTGGCAGATACCAGCACCCTCTTGCCGCTTTTGAGCGCCGGGATTATTTTCCCCTCCCAGCAAGGCATCACCCTTTTTACGGTGTCCTCCAGGCTTTCGCCGCGCGGCAATTCATCTTCCGAAAGGCCCGAATACTTCGGGTCGTTTCCAGGATAACGCGGGTCGGATTTTTCAAGCTGGGGCGGGCGAATATCGAAGCTTCTTCTCCATTTGAAGACCTGTGCCTCGCCGAATTTTGCCGCCATCTCCTCATGCCGAAGGCCCTGCAGCGCCCCGTAGCACCTCTCATTGAGCCTCCAGTTTTCAACGACCGGCGTTGCCTGCGCCCCCATGGCCTTTAGCGCGATTTGTGTGGTGGCAATGGCTCGTTTGAGCATGGATGTGTAAACAATATCGAAAATGAAATTATTTTTCCCCAGCAGCGCCCCGGCATTCTCCGCCTCTTTTTTTCCTATTTCCCCAAGCTCAACGTCCGTCCACCCGGTGAATTTCTTGTCGATGTTGAACTGCGTCTTTCCATGCCGCAGCAGCACGAGTTTTAGTGTTTCCTGCATTCACACCACTTTTAGCGCAACTTTTCTGCCTCTACTATCAAAAGCCTTAATCGTATTTAATGTGTAGGGGTAGCCGATGATGATGTGCACCTGCCCAACACTTCGGAACACTTCGAGGTCGGCATCCGAGGGGTTGTTGTCCGGGTCGGGGTGCGAGTGCACCGTGCCGATAATTGTCTTGTCAAACGGGGCGAGGTCAAGGCGTATTGTTGAAAAGTCCTCGCCAAAATCCGCGGGGAGCACCACGAGCTCTTCAATTACCCCGTCCTTTCCGCCGAGCATTGAGATGAATTCGTGCGGGTAGACATTTCGCGCGGCAAGGATAATTGATTCAACGGCCTCGTTTTTTATGCTGTGCATCAGAATAGCTTGAGGCAGTTTGGAATTAAAAGAATTGTTTTCAGATGCCAAGCCCGAGGTAGAAAAAAACCGTTGGCACCAAAAGAAAAGCCATGCACTGGCTGCGGCGCAATCCGTTCCCAACCCCAAAGAATGCGAGCCCGGATGCGCACGCGCATGCGAGCATCCCAAGCGCTCCGGAGCTGAGCGCGACAAGAAAGAGCAGCGCGGCTAGCACAATCGCGCTCAAAATCCTGTAATTTATCGCCCTGATTTTGCGTATGGCTTTTCTTGCAATCCATTCCGTCAGCGGCGCGGAAAATCCCGCGGCAATTGCCGCCCCTGCGAGCAGCAAAAGCAGGGCTGAAAAATCAGGCGGCACAAAGTTTTGCAGCGCAACCGCCATCCCGCTCCTGCCCTTGTTGATTGCAAAGAGCATGAGCAGGCTAAATACCAGGTTGCCAACGCCCATGCCCCCGGTGATTACAAGATACCCGCGGCGCCCGATTCTTGAAATTCCTTTTAGCATCACGGTTGCCTGGGTGGGCCCGATGCCGGGGAAGAGCGCGGTAAATCCGGAGGCAACAGATGAGAGCAGCGCGGGAAAAAGCGGAGCGTTGCCGGAGATTTCTTCCGATTGCTGCGGCAGATTCGAGCCGGAGAGTATGGATTCGAACAGGCCGGTCACGCCGAAAAAACCTGTGATGAGCACAAAGATTGCGTTGTCGATTTTTTCAAGGGCGACAATTCCGAGCGCTCCGCACGCAAGCCCGAGCAGCAGCGCGTGCATTTTTTTTTCTTCGCTCCAAACCATCGCGGCAAAAGAAACCGCAACGAGCACGGGAACAATCACAGGAAAGGAGGACTCGTATCTTGTTGCAAAGGAGAAGAATAGCGGCATTAGGGCGAGCGCAATTATTGCCGAGGCAAGCGCGCCGAATACGACAAGCATTATTGCCTCGAGCCCTTTTCCTTTCAGCAGCATCTCGTGCCCGGGCAGCATCGCGTTCACATTCTCCTCCGAAGGCGCGCCGAGCAGCACCGCAGGGACGGCATCGACAAAGGAATTGGTTATGGTCATCGAAACAATGAAGAGCGCAAAGCCCATCCCTTTCTCGAAAGGGAAGTAGAGCGCCATGAACGCGACCGTGTTTGCGTGAATTCCGGGAACCAGCCCCGCCGCGGTTCCGGCAGCCATTCCGGCGCCAATCCATGCGAGCTCTTCAATCATCCTATCCGAGCCCTTTTACCCTGTCAACGATTATCTCAAATTCGTTCCTGTAGAGCGAGAGCGTGCCGCTAACCTTCACCTTGCGGTTTTCCCGCAGCGCCGATAATTCCCCAAGCCCGGGCCTGAAGAACACTGCGTTCATGGTGCCCGAATTTTCCACGGAAAAAAATGCGTTGCCGTTGCGCAAAAACATCCCCTTCACAATCCCTGCAAGGCTGACCTTTTGCCCAACAAGATTTTCGCTAACCTTCCCAGGGATTATGGGGCGGTATTCGGGGGATAGCACAAGAAGCGCAAGCAGGCCCAGAAGGCCGAACGCAAAGCCGATATGCCTAACAGAGCCTAAGGGAATTTCCATTAAAGAAGGATAAAAGAAAAAGAATAAAAATACGTCGATTGACGAATCACTGTTTTTGGGCGGGAATGCTCCTCAAGGGGCTAATTATGGGTAAACAAAAGGATTCGTAGCGCCCCCGCTTGTTTTGCACACAAGGTTTGCCGGGCTGTTGTACCCTATCCTGATTATCTTGCTCTTCGCGCTCGCAGTTTCCTTAATCAGCCTCTCAACCTTGGGCTCTATTGTCCTGTTAATGTCCGGGTCAACCGTGGTTCCGTTAACCGGGCTTGGGTTCAGGAAAAAAATCACCCGCACTTCCCCGCCCGGGCACTCAACCGATTCCACTTTCACAAAAAAATACTTCTTGTCAATCTTTTCAAGTTCGCCAACCATGACCTCGCGCGCGGACGCGCGCACAAAAACGCTGTCCTGCTCGGAGAAGAATTTTCCAACGACCACAAATGAGAGGATTATTATTATCGCAAGGATAAAGAGCACCTCAAGCGAGCCCTGGCCCTCGGCGGAGAGGTCCGCCGTCAGACCTGTACGGCCTATGGCCCTACTAGCTCCGCCCGAAACCAACCAATCACCCTATTTTCGTCCCGGCAATCGAAAGCACGCCGTCAGTATATGCCTTCTGCACGGTCATCAGGTAGAGCCCCTGCGAGTAGGAGACAGGGGCCGAGCCCGGGGCGCATATGAAAGTGGATGTCGAGCCCGCGGGGAAGGCGCCGAATATTTTCCTGCACGACTGCCCGTTGCCTGGGTCATCATCGACAAGGCATGAGGGAATGGACTGCTTTGAGAGAAGCCCGTAGGTCATTATGATTGAATTCGATATTCCGCCAGCGCCCCCTATGCAGGAGAGCGGGGAGCCGGAGCACTGCTGGCACGATATTGTGGCGTTCTGCGGAATCACAACCTCAATTGTCTGTTTGGTCCCCCTGCCGGAAACATAAACATACTGCAGCGCGTCAACGAGCTTGTCGGATGAAACACGCAGCTTTGCAAGGTTTGAGACATCAACCACATAATTGGAGGAATTGTCATATGATGGCAGGATTATTGCCGTGATAATTAGCAGCGCGATAACAAGCGTTAGTATGAACTCAACCGTTGCCTGGCCCCTGCATGAGCCGCGGGATTTTGCGCCCTGCCCCATGCGCCCAAGGCCTAGCCCCCCATCGAATTTCAAAACAGGATTTTCCAAATCAAGTCACCCGAAAACTGCAATGCGATATATCCCAAAAGCACCGCCGGGACAAATGCCATGGTCTTGCGAACCCTTATCTGCTCCGGAATTTTTCCCTTCTTTGCAAGGCTTCGCAGATGCTGCGCCTCCTCCTCTGTCAGCCCGCCGGCCTGTTCGGGGCTGAAAATCACCTTTTCATCCGCCTTCGCAGTGCCAGCGGCAAACCCGATTTTATTACCCCTTAACTGGTTAATAACACTTTTTAGTGAAGCGGGCTGCCGCATCTCTATTTTTGCGCCCTTTTGCACGATGCAAACATCCGGCACCATTCCCTCTTCGAGCTCTTCTGATTTTACGCTCTCGCGAAAGGCGTATTCGCGGCTCTCGATATAGAGCCTCCAAAGGCCAAAGCCGAGCAGAAGCGGCAGGGCGATTCTGATGCCCATAATAATAAATTCGAGCTGGAGCAAAACAAGGCCAAGCGCCCCGGCAGCCCCGACCGCAACCCTTCGCGCGGGGGGCGGCAAAAACGCCGCGCCGAAAATGAGTGCAATTGTAATTATCTGCAAAAGGCTGCCCTCAAGGGCGGGGGCGAATCCTGACTCGGCGATTTTTTTGAGCGCGAGCGTGAGGCCGACATAGAGCACCGCCGCGCCAAGGATGCGGCCAGACTGCCCCCCCAATGTTTTGCCAACCTTTTCAATGGCCTGCCTGTGAGAGAGCACAGCGGAAACGCTCATGAAAAATCCGATTGGAAGGATTGCAAGCGCGGAGTAGATTATGAGCGAAACCCCGAAAATTGGCACTCCAACAACCCCCAAAAGCCCATTCGTTGGCCAGAGCAATTTCGCGGCGAGCGCGTAATTTATCGGGTTCAGAAGCGCTATTGCCGCGACAAGCTTGACATCCCCGCCGGCCCACACCCCGAGGCGGTAGAGAACATAGCCAACCCCGAAGGCGATTGCCATTCCCTGCAGGGCGAGGAAAATCGGCCCCGGGGAATTCGAGAGGATTGATTCCGCCGCTTTGAGAATAATCCCAGCCGCGACAAGCGAATACACAAGCTTGTTTGGCACAATCCGTGCCTTGAGGTCTGTGTAGGTTGCGGCGGCAAGCGCGGCAATCGAGATGCCGACATAGAGCGCCGGAAAAAATAGCCCGTCCAAGTAAACATCAGCTCATCAGGGTTGAGACTGCATTGTGGGTGTTCGAGATGACCTTTAGCTGGGCAGAGTCCGCGAGCTTTGAGATGTTGAACGCGATTATTGTCACCACGATTACGAGCAGCACCCCAAACATCACGGTGAGAAGGTACTCAACGGAAACCTGCGCGCGCGAATCAGAGAAAATGCCTGCCATAAAACCGGATTAAATAAAGGTCAACCGACTATTTAACTTTTTTGCAGGGGCGAAAAGGCCGGGCGGCAACGGGCAAAGAATGCCCGGCCTGCGGCCGGCAAGGGAAACGGGGCGCAGGCTAAGGAAAAGAGAAAAAAATAAAAATAGGGGCCGGCAGAAGCCGGCTTATTACTCAAATTTAACAATTGGTTAGTATTATTGCGCCTGCCGTGCCAGTACAACTTGGGTAGGCGCCTGAGCATACAATGCATTTCGATTGAATTGTGTCCCAATATCTGTCTTGCGTAGCCGGGGTTCCGCTGCTTACCCGTATTTTTGTACAATCAGGTGCCTGTGTATTGTATAATACCGACTTTTGCTGGCAGAGCACGTTCGAAGTCGTCTGGGTAGTCTGGGCATTACTCGCAGAATTTATTCCAAGCAATAGCACGATTACGATTGCGGCAACGAGTACTGCTCCGCCGATTAGCAGTAAGTATTCCAATGCTCCTTGTCCTTTTGTATTCTTCATCAAAGATCCTCCTTCATACTTTAACAGGTTTGCGCTACAAGTCCGCTCATTCCAGCGGTATACGGACGGGGGTCTGCAAAGGGGTCGCATTTTACCGTACAACTTGGTAGACTATTGCCACATGCATATACTTTGCCGCTTATTACAACAGTTGACAAATTAATGGAAACACCGGTGTTAGTTTTGCCATCAGATGTGTGAAGGGCGTTTGCCGCCGTGTCATCTCCAGCAACCCATGCCCCATTTTTGCTGCATACTGCAGTTGGATTGCTGGGCAAACTGCTTGCAGTTTTTTGGTTGCACAGTGCTGCCGCGCTTACCAGTCCGGTCTGCGTGTTGCTCTGGCTGTTTATCCCTAGTAATAGCACAATCACGATTGCGGCAACGAGTACTGCTCCGCCGATAAGTAGCAAGTATTCCAATGCTCCCTGTCCTTTTTGGTTCCTCACGTTTTTTCCTCCTTGCCTGATTTTTAGTATTTAGTTAGCTCAAAGTAATATATATTGCTTCTCCCGCGCTTTTTTCCCGGTATTGCTCCTGTTTTTCATTCCCGCAACCCCGCCCTCACGTCTTTTCGACGACCTTTGGCTGGACTTCCTTTGTCACGAAGTTCTTGAGGAAGTATCCTGCAGTAACCGCGGCGGTGACGGCGAGCCCGAGGACAAGAAGCGTCTCAACCGAGCCCTGCGCCCTCTCTTCAAAAAAGATGCTTCTCATTTCACTCCACCAACTATCGCGGATGATGCGATTATAGCTATCAGGTATGACAAATATGCCATGAATAAAAGCAATGGGAAGTATATAATGCTTTTGGTGAGCTTTCCCTCGCGGATAAGGCTAATCATAAGGCTTGTGAAAAACACCTCGATAAAGAGGTAGAATTGGATGGAGTTCTGGATTATTTCAATCGAGTGCAGAGAAGCGTCGCGCGTGGCTTCCGGCACGAGCGAAGATGGCACGCTTGTGAGAATTCCCGCAATTGTAGAGGTGAACCCAAATATCACCGGCGCTATTATGCCTCCCGCGGTGAACATGAAGATGGTCTGCATCACGGTCTTGGATTTCCTTTCCTTGTTTATCCTGTGCGTTGCGCGCACATCCTCTGCGATTTCCTCAAGAATGCTTGTAAGCCCCGCTCCGGCCGAGACCGAGTCAATTATGATGGTCGCGGTCCTTTTCACGAGCCTTGAATCCACGTTGTAGTAGAGAGATTTTATCGAATTCTCGAAGTTCTGCCCCTCCTCAAGCTTTCGCAAAATCTCATTCATTTCCTTCTTGAGAGGTCCGTACTCGGCATTCGCGACCTCACGCAGCGCGTACTCATAAGTTCCGCCTGCCTTTAGCGTGTCCGCTATCTGGCGCAGCGCGTCTGGCAGCGCCTCTTCAATCTGGTCAATCCTCTCCTGGGCCTTGAGGTAGGGGTAGCCAATCATGAGGTCGATTGTGACAACGAAAAAGAGCGCGCCGAGCGGGATGTTCTGCTCAATGCCGACGATTTCTTTGGAAACGAACCAGATTATTATCCCTGCAAACACCGCAGACACTGCAGAGAGCAAAAGCCAAAGGCTCGCATCGATTCCGAATTCGGCGGTGTGCAGGTATGTGGCGTACTTTTTGAGTATCTTGGAATTCCGCAGCACCGGAACCTGTTCTAAATATCCAATTCCCATACCATTCACACCCTCGGCTCAATCGACTTAAGATAGAATACCATTAAAGCGAGAATTGCCGGGAACGCGACAAGATAGACCGCGGCAATCATAAGCGGCGGGAATGTGATGCTGCCAAAGGCGGTAACGGGCGCGTTAGTAACGGTTCCGAGTATTCCGATAAATACCGGCGTAACAATTGCGATGAAGATATATACAACACCGAAGAAGTTCATTTTCTCTGCAAAGTCGCTTATGCGAAGCCGCAATTCAAAGCTCACATCCTCGGCAATATCGTTCATCACATCGGAGAGGTTCCCCCCGGTCTTAAGTGCCCTTATCAGGTGGAAGAGCGCGTTTCGCAGAGCCTTTGACTGCGAGCGCAGCGCAAAGTGCCGCAGCGCGTCCTTGGTATCTGTCCCTTCCTCGATTTCGGTGATGGTTCTTCCAAATTCCTCGCTTAGCACGCCATAATCGGATGTTGAGATTGTTTGTATCGCCTTGTACAGCCCGATTCCGGCCTTGAGTTCGGTTGACATCTGGCGCAGGGTGAATGGGAGCTCGACGCTTAGCTCGTTTCCGCGCGCCTGCGCCTTGCTCCTTGGAATTAGCAGCATTATTAGGAGCACAAACATCGCGATGATTCCGGAAATTATGATTGGGAAGACGATTATGATTTCAAGCGCAATCGAAACCACCGCAAGTATCAGGAAGCTGAAAGCCCCCGCGATTGCAGAGGCGCACACCGAGAGCGCGAGCCACTGCTTTAGCGAGTAGTGCATGTTTGCGGAGAATAGGTAGTAGCGTATGTCGCTCGCAATCGGCAGCTTGTTCATAAAGCCGACAACCGGCTCGAAGATTTTGCGAAATGTCAGGTAGAACTTTCCAAGGTTTCTAACCATCGGGGAGCGGAACTCCTGCAGCTCCTCGACGCTTTGCACATTCACCTTTGCCGCCTCGCCCTCGGCGACAATCCCGCGCAGCTCGCCGAGTTTTCCGTGGACCTCCTCGACCTCCACGCCTTCCTGCTTGTATTTGCGCTTCATGCGGTCGACGATTTTCTCTACCTGCTCTATGTCTATCTTGTCCTTGGGTATCGGCTCTTCAGTCGCTGCGGGCTTTTTTTCCTGGGCCTTTTGCTGCGAGCGCTTCTGCTCCTCAATCCGGCCCTTTAGGTCATCCAGAGTCCCCATGCGTCATTCCTTCTTGTAGAGGTATGCCCTCATCCTCTCTGAAACCTGCCTCATGCTCGTGATTTTTTCTTTTGAGAGCGATGTGAGAAACTCGGCGCGCTTTATGATTTCGCCCGCAATCTCGTTTTTGGTAACGCCTGTCATCTCCTCGAGGAGCTTTAGGTACTCTATAGGCGCGCCCGTCCTCTTTAATGTGTCCTCCTCGGCGTCGCGGCGGTAGACAGTAACGGTTTTGACATTGCCCGTGAGCGCGCCTGTGACCTCTGCAATTTCCATAACCCTTCTGATTGTCCCAAGCTTCTTGTCATGCAGCCTGTGCATGACGATTATGAAGTTGAGCGCCGACATCATCACGGCAGGCACATTCATCGGCGGGTTTGTGACCCTTACAATGGTTTCCTGCGCCGAGTTCGCGTGCACGGTTCCCATGGAGTTACCGACAACAAATCCCTGCGCAACGAAATTGTGCGGTTTTTTCATTGTAACTTCCTTTTCATTCAGCGTGAGGTCATAGACATAGCCATTGTAAGGGTAGGCGTGTATTGCAGCTATTTTGTCCCAGAAAATGTCGGATTCCCCGAGTGCTTTGAGCATCCCGGCATCAAGCCCTAAGGATTCGAACACTTTTGCAAGCCGTTTCACAACTTCTCTGCTTGGCGTTCTTTCCTTCATCTTGTAGAAGCTCACAAGCCCTTGCGTAATGCCTGCCCTGCGCGCTATTTCAGAATTGCTAAATCCTTTTTCCCTGGCTTTTGCAAGCAGCTCTGCTATTTGCCCGTTGCACTCGATAAGGTCAACATTGGTATTGCCTTCAACCCACTTGTTGAGAATCTCCTGCAGCTTCTTTCTTTTTTCCACCGACCTTATGGGGAAAATCCGGCTGAATTTCCTTGCCTGGTCAAGGCCGTAGATGTATATCCGAAACCACCTGCTGTTGAATGCGCGTGATTCGTATTTCCTTGAAACAATGCCCTCGGTGAGAAGTGCATGCCGGAAAAAATCAATGTACTGTTCATTGGCGCATGTAAACACAAGTGCGTTGTTTTCAATGTCAACATACCCTTCTGCATCAAAAAATCCGGCCACAAATTCCCTCAGGCTTGCGGTGAAGTGGGAATTGGACATTTTTGCCTTCCCCCGGTCGCCGCTTGGGATGTCAAGAAGTTCCTGTGCCTGTCTCGATTTTCCAATGCCGCTGATGTGCGCCTCATAACAGCCCCTCTTAGGCCGGGGGTTCACTACTTTGACATAATCTGCCTGTATTTTTTCTTTCATGAATCTGATGAAATCAGGTATCCGTTCCTTCTCTTCACTATAAAGGCTGACTCTTCCTTCACTACAGACATACCGCTTCCCGTTTTTTTCCCGTATCCTTTTCTTATCCAGTATGTTGCCGTCTCCGTGCAGCATCCCGCTCCAGTACTCTGTTTCCGGCTCAGATGCGTTGGCATCCCTTACAAGTTTTCTTGGGGCAGCTACCCTTTGCCCTTCAAACAGCTCGTCTGCGCACAATTGCACAATCCCATTTTTCAGGGTATAAAACGGATGGTTCGGGGTACATGTAATTTCGCTTCCGGAAGCGAGCTTCACATGGTAAACATTTCCAACATATGGCTTTCTCATCGCCTGGACAATTTCTGATTTTGTTATTTTCCCTGTTTCATCAATGCTGTTTATGTATTCCCCTCTTGCATTGCAAACTTCCCACTCGCCATTCTTTTCAATCGAATTCTTTGACATCTGGTTGTCTACAAATTCGCCGATTTCCCGGATGCCTGAGGTCAATGCAAGCCTGTTCTCTGATGTGAGGCAGCCGTCCTGCCCGGTGTTGAACGCCGTAAAGAGCGTGAAGGCCTCGTCGTGGCGGATTTCTCCAACCACTATGCGGTCAGGCCTCATCCTGAGCGAGTTTTTGGTGAGTATGTCAAGCGTCAGCTCTCCCGTGCCCTCCAAGCCCGGCGGCCTTGCCTCCATCCGTATCCAGTGCTTTAGCGGCAAATTCAGCTCCGCGGTGTCCTCGATTGAAATCACGCGCTCGGACTCCGGAATAAAGCTCGCGAGCACGTTTAGCAGTGTGGTTTTTCCAGAGCCGGTGCCTCCTGCAATGAGAATGTTTGCCGGGCGCGTGCTCATCCCATCGCAGCACATCCAGAGGAATGCCGCGGCCTCGGCGTTGAGCGTGCCGTTCTGGAGAATATTTATGATGCTGTATGGCTCGCCCTTGAATTTTCTGATAGTGAGCGTCGAGCCCTCCACCGATGCGGGCGGAATTGTCGCGTTCACACGGCTGCCGTCCGGCATTCTCGCATCAAGAAGCGGGGCGGAGAAATCCACCCGTCTTCCAATCTGCCGCGCGATTTTATTTATGAGGTCCTGTATGTCCCCGTCGGAGTCGAAGCTAAGGTTGCTAATCATCATCCCGTACTTGCGGTGGAAGACATAGATGGGCTGGTTGGGGCCGTTAATCATTATCTCTTCGAGGTTGTCGTCCTTGATTATCTGGTCAATTATCCCATAACCCACCATCTCCCGCACGACCGACTCGGCGTAGAGCGACTGCTTTGTTATGGGGATATTGAGCTCCGGGGAATCCCTGATTATTTCAAGGATTTTCTGGAAATAGACATTCCTTCTCTGCTCGGGGTCGCGTATCTTGTAGGGCGAACCCGTAATCACCCTTGTCGCGACCTCGCGGATGGTGTTGATTACCGCCTTCTCGCCGCTCGTTGGCATGACTAAGCGTGTCCAGTAGTAGAGAAGCGGCTGCCCGATAATCCTGTAAATCCTCACGTCCTTGTATGACTCGACCTCTATTTTTTCCTGCCTGTCCATTTCAAGCTCTATTGCGCTAACCCTTGCGGCCTCTTTTTTTAGCGAATCATCCGCCGCATCAAGTTTTGTTTTCTGCGGGGCTGTTCCAAGCGGCACCCATTTTTTCGCATCGGCGGGTTTTGTTTCGCCGGTCGGAACCTGCGCCTTTGCGCCGTCTTTTTTTAAGTCCGCCGCTTGGGGGGCGGGCGCAACATCGGCAATTTTCCTTGTAGGGACGTTGTCGGGGTTTATGTCGGCATTCAATTGGTCGGGGCTTTTTTTGGGCGAATCCTTGTCCCTGCCGGACTTTTTGCTCTTCACGTTCTGGAGCAAATCGTCCATGTAGTTGGCCATTCAAAATCAGCTATAAGAGGGCTTTTTGTTTTTATATAGGTAACGCTTCGCAAAATTCCTATCGGCGCCCGGCGCGCCTTCAGCCTTATTTATGCCGCCTGATTTCCAGACCATAAGTTTTAATTCGGGAAGCGGTTAATGTTAATGTTTTTGGTTATGCACAACAAAGGCCAGGGTGCGCTCGAATACCTTCTCCTCATCGGGGGCGGGGTGCTTGTCGCGGGAATCGTGCTTGTGCTGGTTTTGGGGCTATCGGGCTCAGGAATAAGCTCCGCAAATTCAAGCATTGACGTGATTAACGAGGCGAAGGCGGCAACCGGCGTTGACACATCGCTTGTCCAACACTCAAGTTTCGAGAAAGATTCCCCCCAAGGCATCATAACTGGCCCAAACCCATGGCATCAAAATACTGCTGGCGATTGGAGTATCGTTTCAGGCGATTGCTATAACGGGAATAATTGCCTGAAACTATCATCTAATGCCTGCACAGGCATTTACCAGTACATACCGATTTCGCCAGGCAAGGCTTATTATTCATCGGTTTACAAGAAAGGTTATTGCAGAATGCACGCCCATCTCCTAGATACCGCAGGCAGCATGATTCTAAACATTGGCGATTTTGCAGGGAATATTTCAACTAGCGAATGGCAAAAGATTAGCGCTGAAATTACCTTGAACAGCGCTTCAAACAGGATTATCATCAAAAATAGCTCCGGGACTTCGGAAAATCCGCCATCTTCTGGCACTGTGAGCCAGATTTCACAAATAAGGCTTTATCTTCTCAACTGCAGCAACCCCCCGACAGGGTCTGATTATTGCGACATGGTAACTTTCAGGGAAAAATAGCAGGTCACTTTCTTTGCCCAATCTCGCCAAGCACTTTCTCTACAAACGCTTCCGCCTTCACTCCAAACTCGACCTTGTTGTCCCTTGTGCGGATGGCGACAGTTCCCGCCTGCTCCTCTTTTTCGCCGACATTTATCATGTAAGGAACTTTTTCCAGCTGCGCCTCGCGCACCTTATAGCCCACGGTCTCGGGGCGGATGTCAAGGGCGCTTCTAATCCCGGATTTCACCAGCATTGTGTGAACCTTTTGCGCGTACTCCGTGTGCTTTTCGCTGACCGAAATCACCTTCACCTGCACGGGCGATAGCCAGAGCGGGAACGAGCCGGCGTAGTGCTCGATAAGGATTCCGATGAAGCGTTCGAGCGAGCCGAAAATCGCCCTGTGAATCATTACCGGGCGCGCTTCCTTATCGTCCGCCCCGATGTATGAAATCCCGAACTTTTCCGGCATCTGGAAATCGAGCTGGATTGTTCCAAGCTGCCAGCTCCTTCCAAGCGAATCCTTGATGTGGAAATCAATCTTCGGGCCGTAGAACGCCCCGTCGCCCTCGTTGATTTTAAATTCCATCCCCGTGGCGGTGAGGACCTTTTTGAGCGCCGCTTCTGCAATCTCCCATGTCTTGGGGTTGCCCATTGCCTTCTCCGGCTTTGTCGAGAGTTCGACCCTGTACCCGAACCCGAACGTCTTATAGTAGAGGTTCGCAATCTCGAGCACCCCTTTTATTTCGGATTCAATCTGCTCCGGGGTGCAGAATATGTGCGCATCATCCTGCGTGAACTTTCGCACGCGCAGCAAACCATTAAGGACACCTGAGAGCTCGTGGCGGTGCACCATCCCGAATTCCGAGATGCGCATAGGAAGTTCCCTATAGGAGTGCCTCGTGTTCGCGTACACAAGAATGTGCCCGGGGCAGTTCATGGGCTTAACCGCATATTCCTCGCCGTCAATGTTCGTGAAGTACATGTTCTCGTGGTAGTGGTCCCAGTGTCCGCTCTTTAGCCAGAGCTCCTTTTTCATTATAATTGGCGTATTCACCTCCAAGTAGCCGCGCAGCGCCTGCTCCTGGCGCGCAAACTTCACAAGCTCGTTCCAGATAACGGTTCCGTTGTGGTGGAAAAATATAGTTCCCGGCGCTTCCTGCTGGACCGAGAAGAGGTCAAGCTCCTTTCCAAGGCGCATGTGGCTGCGCTTCTCGGCTTCCTCTTTTTGCTTGAGATACTCATCAAGCATTGATGCTTTCGGGAAACCGATTCCATAAATCCTTTGCAGCGATTCGCGCTTCGAGTCGCCCCTCCAGTACGCAGAGGAAACCTTTGTGAGCTTTACCGCAGCGATTTTTTCCGTGCCGGACACATGCCCGCCCTTGCACAGGTCAATGAAATTGCCCATGGTGTAGAGCGTGATGGTTTTTCCAGCGCCGGCGAACTCCTCGATGAGCTCTTGCTTGAACCTGTTCCACGCGAACTTTTCAAGCGCCTTCTTCTTGTCCACTACCTCGCGCTCGATTGTCTGCTTTTCCTGTATTATTTCAAGCATTTTCTTCTCGATTTTTTCAAGGTCCTGCGGGGTGAAGGGCTTTTCCACAAAAAAGTCCTGGTAAAACCCGTCCTCGACAGGCGGGCCGATGGTGTTTTTCGCGTCCTTGTACATCGAGGTCACTGCCTGCGCGAGCACGTGCGCGCAGCTATGCCACAGGCTCTGCTTTCCTTCAAGGTCGTTCCATGTAAGGATGCGGAACTTGCCGCTCTCCTCAATCGGAAGCTCAAGCTCGATTACCTTCTCGCCAAGCTTTGCCGAGAGCGCTTCCTTTGCAAGGCGCGGGCCGATTTTTTCCGCAATCTCCTGCGCGGTTGTGCCTTTCCGGAATTCCTTCTTTGCCCCGTCCGGGAATTCAAGCGTGATGTGGCCAAGCGGCATAACAACCCAAAGATTGAACTCAAGAAGCAATAAAAACCGTTTCTCGCGGGGCTTCAGTTCTTCTTATATCCAATTCTTCCAGTTTTTTTATTGTTCTTCCGGATTTGCCCCCAAAACCATTCCTCTGCTTTTGATGCATTTTTTTGCCGGAGGGCTTCTGCAACTATTTTTGCGCCTTCGACAAGGTCAGCATTAGCCTGGTTTTTCCATCCGGCAATTTCCACGATCCGGCCGCTGCTTATTCCGCCTGTTGAATATGAATAAAATAATCCTGCTGCGTATGCAAGCCTTTCATTAAGCTTGAATTGCTGGTGGGCAAGCTCGTGAACAGGTATGTCGTTGAAATGGCTGCTGTTCTTGCCGATAGCAGACATCACTACCCTCTGCCCCCCGTAACTTAGGCCTCCGTATTTTGCCATGTTTCCCCTTGATGGCTTTTTCTGATTTCTCTCCTCGACCGAATCAAGGAACATTGCAAGCCTGCCGAACAGCTGGTTTTGTTCACGTGGATTGCGGTTGTACCTGTAAAATTCATTCAGGAATGCTTCAATCTCGGATTGGCTTATTTTGAATGTCCTTTTGCAATAACTTTCCGCCACCTTCCTTGCCTGGCCAGGTGCAAACTCAGGGTGCATGCCCCTTATCAGCCACTCATAGGCCCTGGAGATGTCTTCTTTTTCTCTGGCACTGAATTCTGCTGTCCAGCGCCCTTTTTCCTCGGCTCTTGCTTTTTTCCATTGGAGGAAATGCCTCACAACACCAATTGATTCATTTGTCAGCCTCACGCTATGGCCACGCATGAATGATTTCGCCTGCTCAAGCTGCCCATTGCTTTTTGCAACTTGCACCGCATTCTGCAGCCGCCACAATTCCGAAGACTTTGAATGAAACTCTGCAGGTGCCTGCCTGGGGGGGGTCTTCATGGAATAACAAACCCTTTCTTGCTTAATATTGCTTTTCCCGCACCGGCACCCGCCCCTCCAGGTTCAATAAAAACGTTTTAGCGCAGCATCCCGATATGCCGTGGAAGATTTTCGAAACCGAGCAGTTCTGGAAAGAGTTCGGAAAGCTCGATTCTTCAATACAAAACAGGTCGAAAAAGAAATACGCCAGCTTGAAACAAACCCCTATGCCGGAAAGCCTATCGGGTACAAATTTTTCAGGGAGAAAAAAGCGCTTAATTACCTGGTATACTACCTAATCTATGAGGAATTTGTGGCCATGTTTGTCGTGGCGCTAAGCGACAAGAAAGGCCAGCAGAAGGCAATCGCCTCTATCAAAAGCCTCATTCCATTCTATCGCGATGAGGTAATGAAAAAACTCAGGCAGTAGATTTTGGCTTCCACGGCCTTACCCTGCCGTGGCGGATGTCCTCAAGGCCCTTTACAAGCTGAACAAGAAGGTCTTCACCCGCCTGCGCCTTTTTCTTGAGGGAGCGGTACTCTTCCCTGGAAATTGTCATTGTTTTCATGTCCTATATTATGCCCGAAACACTATAAAATAATTTGGTTCGCACCGGCACTGAGCCCCGTGAGCGCCTTAAAACCCTCCGGATAATACTCATTGCATGAGGCTTGAAATGCAGCGCTCCGAGGGATGGCCAAACGCAAAGGGCTTGGTAAAGCCATCGCCGGAGGTTTGCGTTAGGTGCAAGGGCAGGCTCTGGTGCGGGCCGAAGTGCTTTATCCTTGAGCGCTTCGAGAAAAAGCGTGAGGTTACGGAAAAGGCGGCAGGCTCGCACATCCAGGGCCCGTCGCCTCCCGGCGTTTTCGTTTCGTGGACGGGCTATCCGAAGGTCACATTCTCGCCGATGGCGCCCGCAATAGAGCCAACCGATGATGCGTGGCTAATTGATGATACCGACCGCTGGTTCGGAATGCCGGGCGAGAAAATAATCTCGTTCCGGGAGTCCTTGGTGCGAGGCAACATGAAACTTGGGGTGAAGGACGCAGCAAAGCCGAGCTATGGGCTTCTTGAGGTGCAGGAAACTCTCATGGCAAAAAAACCGGTCGGGGTTGAGATGCAGCTGCACAGTGCCCCACGGGCAAAGGAGCTATCCTTCTCGGATTTCCACGCGCCCATGGGCCCGCAGGGGGAATTAAAGAAATTTTCAATGACCGAGAACCCGCAGGTGAACCCCAAAATCGACAAGATGGTCTCGGACACGGACGCAAAAGCGCTTGACGGAATGGTTGAGCTCTACAAGCACGAGGTAGGTGTGAATCAATTGCACAAGCTTTTGAGCGCCGGAATGCTCGGCGTGAAGAAGCATAGAAAACTTGTGCCAACAAGGTTTTCGATTACTGCAATTGACTCAAATCTTTCTGAACACTTCATAGACGAAAAAATCAAGTATTATTCACAATTGCAGGGAATACAATTGTTTCATTCAAACTATCTGGAAAATTATTTTTATGCGCTATTAATTCCAAAAGAGTGGAGTTATGAGTTAATGGAGGTGTGGAAGCCGGGCGCATCTTGGAACGTAGATTCCAAAGAACCAATTTTTATGTCCGATTCTGAATTTTATGATGGGCGCACTTCTTATGCGGATAATACAGCCGGGGGCTATTATGCAGTAAGAATTGCTGTTGTTGAATATCTGTTGCGTGAACAAAGACAGGCTACCGCAATTATCTTCAGAGAAATAGGGGATTCGGGCCTGCCGCCACTGGGCGTATTCAAATGCCGTGAAACTGTGCGGGACGCGCTCATCAAAAAACCATTATATTTTGGAGAATTGAATCCGGCTTTGAAATATTTATCGGCCAAGCTGACTGTGCCTATGAAGTATTGGATAAAACAAAGTAAATTGCTTGATAATGTTTATCATCAAAAGAAAATAACTTCGTTTATGGGGTAGTGTGATTTGCAATGAAAAGGCCATTTCCAAGGCCAAAGCCCAATTCGGCAATGCCGAGCTTTGATAAGGCGCATGAAATTGCAACGCGCAAGCTAAATTTGCCAAAAAGCGCCCCAGGCACAAGGCTGCGGATAGGGAATAAGGCATTTTTCAAAAATCCGGGCGGAAAAATAGCTTGGGGGAAGGCGGATTGATTTTTAGTCATTTCTTGAACTTCATGAACTGCGCGAGCAGCGCCTCTAATTGTATCCTCTCATTCGCGCCTTCAACAAGCCTGAAGTTATACTCCCCGACCTTGTCGAGCAGCTCGATTTTCTGGTTGCCTGAAACTTCCTTCTCATCCATCCCCACAAGCTCGCGGTGCAATTGGACAATAACATCCTCTCCGGACATCCCGTGCTCGTACATGAGCTTGTCTAGCGCTGCGCGCGCCTCGAGGAATTTTCCGGCGAGCGCGAGCTGTATCATCTGCTTAACTTCCTCAGGCCGCGCCCGCGAACTCACATCATAAATAATCTTTTCGGTGACCTTCTCTCCGAGCGAGGATGCGGCCTGCAGAACGTTCACTGCCTTTCGCAAATCGCCCTCGGAAACATAAACTATCGCCTCGATTGCCTTCGAATCGATTTCAACCTTTTCCTTTTCCGCGACGCTTTTGATCTTGCCCTCGACATCCTTTGCCGAGAGGTGGTTGAAGCGGTACACAACGCAGCGGGACTGGATTGGCTCGAGTATTTTGCTCGAGTAATTGCACGAAAGTATGAAGCGGCAGGTGCGCGAGTATTTTTCCATCGTGCGCCGAAGCGCCTGCTGCGCGTCATTTGTGAGCGCGTCGCTCTCGTCCAAAAATATTATCTTGAAGCCGGAATCAAAGGCGAGCGTTCGCGCAAAATCCTTTATGGTCTCGCGAACGACGTCAATTCCCCTCTCATCGCTCGCATTCAATTCTAGGAAGTTCTGCGAAAAGCTCTCCTTGAACAGGCCCTTTGCGAGCGCGACCGCGCAGCTCGTCTTGCCAACCCCCGCGGGCCCTGAAAACATCAGGTTTGGCATGGTGTTGTTCTTCACATAGCTCTCAAGCCTTGTTGTGATGTTTTTTTGGCCCACAACATCGGATAGCTTTTCAGGCCGGTACTTTTCAATCCATGGCAGCTCGATTCCCTGCGCCTTCTCTTCCATGATGGATTTATTGGTGTTGAACTGTTAAAAAGGTTGCTAGCCCGCGCCGGAATTATCGGCTATGCCAACGCAATGCTATTTGGGCAGGCGGCCTGGAGGGGCAAAAAAATCCCCCGGCTTGAAAATGCCAGGCGAAGGGTTTGCCGCGGGCGGATGCAGGCACGCCGTTTTTAAAACGATTGAGGGCAATTTCAATAGATTTAGGATGAACCAGCGTTTTTTGAGGGTTTTTGTCGTTTTCGCGCTAGTCTACATTGCGCTCTATTTCCTTAGCTTTTTTGCCTCCTCGGTCGGGCTTGCCAAGTGGCTCCCGGTAAGCGGCCCGCTCGACTTTTCCACATTCCACTTCTCGCGCCTTGACTGGTCGCTCTGGCTTTTGCCCGTGGTCGGCTTTTTCCTTGTCTATCTGGGCCTCGAATGGCTCTCAAAGGAGTTCGGCTTTGGACAGATTTTCAGCTACTCATTTCCCGCGCTCTTCTGCGTCGCATCATACATAGCCTTCAGCGCGGCAGTGTTCTACTATTTCCAGAACCAGGCTTCGCTCTCAGGCGTTGACATCGCCCAGTTCAACCTCAATTACTGGAACTATTTCATAGGCTCGGCATTCATCTACTTTGTCCTCGCAGGCCTTGGCGGATGGGGCGCGAGAATGCTAATTGACAGCCTCGAAGGCGCCCAGCCGTCAAAGGCAGAAAATTGAAGCTTTTAATACCTTTTCCCATTCCCTTTTGTATAGAAGGGGAATAAATGGTTTTTCGGCATTCGCTCGCGTCATATCTGCACAGCATCACAACAGCCCTAGGCTTTGCGCTGCTGCTCGTTTTCGTGCTTCCGTTCTTTCGGCTCTCAAACACCATTGTCTCATCCGGCACCGTGATGATTGATTATGGATTTTTGAAGCAGGACGCGCTGCACCTGCTAATACTTCTAGCATTCACGCTCGTATTCCTCTTCGCCTACTCGGTGCTGGTTTCGCTGATGGTATTTGCCGTGAGAAATGAGCTCAGCCCGGTTAAGCTGCACTTCTACCTGAAGGAAAAAATAGACAAGTTCGCGCTCAAGTACTTTGTCTTCCTCGCATCGTTCACAATCATCTGCGCAATCATAACCGCGCTGCTAGTGGCTGCCGGAATTGCCGCACCAATTGTCAACCTTGCCCTGCTTTTGATTTCAGCATCATTCCTGTTCCTGCCCCAGACCATTGTGGTTGACGAGGAGAGCCTGCGCAGCTCGATTCTTGCGAACTGGGAATTCATCGCAAAGAACCCCGGGGCGTTTTTCACGGTCATTGCGTTCGGCGCGCTTGGGCTTCTTGCGCTCCAGCTTATGGAGTTTGCGCTCGACTATTTTTTCTCGGCAGGGAACTTCTTCTCGCTGCTAGTGGCGCTCGTGTTGCTGATACCCTACATAGAGTCGCTCAAGACCTACATTTACATGAACCGCTTCGGAATACTGCAAAGCTACCACAAGGTGCGCTAGCAACAAGGCCAATATTCAGAATTTGTTTTCAGGCGGCTGCGCGCGCAGCCTCACGCAAATCGCATCCCCCAGTAGCGCCTCGGCTTCCTTAAGGCTCGGGGCCTCATATGCGAACCCGTAGTTTTTGCGCGCCTTCATTCCAAGCCCTAGCAGCATTTTCTGCGTCGCATCCCTTTCGGCTATCGCATCAAAGCGCGAGAGCGCCTCCCCCTCATCCATTTCCATAACCAAAAAACCCATTTTTTGCAGCTCGACTATCACAGACTCCGCAATTTTTGAAGGGCTCTCGGGGTTTATCAGCCTTGCGGCGCGCAAAAGCCCAGAAAGGCACACCGCGGGCGATGACTGCCCGGCAAGGCCCTTGTCCATGTATGGGCGCTTTGCAAGTTCCTGCCTTTTTTCCACGCAGAGCCCGGCAATGACCTTTGCGGTTTCATCGAGCAGCGAAAAAAAGCCCCTCTCTTCGCCCGAGAGCTGGGCGATTTTTTCGAGGTTGATTCCGACAAGCTGCAAAATCCCGGCGGGGCTGCCTATTGCAATCGCGCCCGGATAGAGCATTGCCCTCTCCCGCGAATTGTTCACGATTGTGAGGCTTGGGATGAATTTTTTCCCAAGCAGCTTTAGCTGGTATTTGCTGTCGACCGAAACATATGTGGAGAACGAGCCCTGCGCGGACTGCTGCATCGCAACTGCCGCGTGCACGGCCTTTTTCTTGAAACAAGCCTCGGCCTTCCACTCAAAATCCGCAAAGAGGGCAAGCTCTGCCATCCTCTTCCCTTTCGTTAGGGAAAATATCTTGTCCGCCGCCTGCGCCTTTGCCATGATTTTCTTGCCGGCAACCCCGGTTGAAGCGAGAGAAAAATTCCACGCGCTCGCGGTCACCGGAAGAGAGCAGAGCGCATCGGACGATTTTGCCGCAATTGCCATGTCATCGGGTTCGCCCGAAAAATGCACCGGCGCGCAGTGGATTTTGGTGCAAAAATCCTCGGGGTGGAAGATGTGCATCAGCGAATCAAAGTGCATCTCGCGCGCCTTGCCCGTAATTGCAGAGAGCCATGTGTACTCGCGCAAAATTTCCGGGTTTTCAAACATTGCGGCATCGAGCCTTTTGCGCACCTCAAAGACCGGCATTCCTATGCGCGAGTAGTCGCTGTGCACGGGCTCGTGGCCGTACTCGAGAAGCTTTGAGCTCACCATCTCGCGGATGAGCGGCGTGTTTAGGTATTCTATTTTCATGTCCTTTACGCGGCCCTCGACCTCGCCGCCGATTTTTTCGGCAACGGCCCGGCTCACCTTTGTTTCGCGCAGCAGGGACTTGATGATGTTTCCGCGGTCAAATCGCTCCCGCTTTTCCTTTGAGGTGAACACCTTCATCCTCTCAAATGAAATGAATGTTTTTGCGGCCTCGGGGTTTAGCTTTTCAATTACCTCGTGCGCCTTCTTTTTGAGCTGCTGCTCGTTCCCGCCCATGTCCTCAAGCTCGCGCAGCACGCGCATCGCCTGCCACTTTGTAGCGCCGGCCTCCTGCATTTCGAATGCGATGCGCTGGACAATCTCGCGCACCGGCTTTTCCTGTTCCATTGCAGAATTAGCCAGCAAGATTTCTTAATGATTGGCAAAGCCGCGGGGCGGGGGATTTTGGAAACTTAACTTTTTAAGTCTTATGCGTTAGGATACTTAAGAAAACAGCCGTTTTTTCTTTGGGTGGTGTTTGGTTGGAAGTTCTCGACAAGATTGACCACAAAATCATAAGCATGCTCCTCGAGGACGGGCGCGCGTCATTTAGCACAATCGCGGGCGAAGTAAAGCTCACCGATGTCGCCATAAAAAAGAGGGTTGAGCGGCTTCGCAGGCGCGGAATCGTCAACTCAATCTCCGCGGACATAAACCTCAAATCCCTCGGGTATGAGAACCCGATTTTCGTTCAGCTCCGCTCCGAGCTCTCAAAAAACAAGGACGTGCTAAAAAAGCTCAAGGAGCTAGATTATGTCCTCGATATTTACCAGGTCCTTGGCGAGTACAACATTTTCGCAAAGCTTGTTGTCCCTGACCTTGACTCCGCAGAGAAGTTCGTAGAGCGCCTCGGAACGCTTGACGGCGTGCTTGACATCAAAACGCTTGTTGTGATGTCCGAAGTTAAGAAGTCAAAGGCGCTGCCGTCGTTCTCGCTGCAAAACAAGCTCTGAATGCGAGCCGTAATATTTAGGGATTCTGTCCGTTCTGTACATACTTGCAGCACTGCCGCCTTTAAATTTTCTTTGAACGCCACTTCTCGTTATGCTCAAAATCGTGATTGCGGAAAAGGCGATTGCCGCAAAGAGCATCGCAGCAATACTTGCCGGCAGGGATGTGCCGCAGACAAATATTTCAGGCTCGCCCGCATTCCGTTTCAATCTCGGCCCGGATGAATGGGTAGTGTTCCCCCTCCGGGGCCACATCACCGATGTCGAGTTCCCCAAAAAATACAGCTACTGGGTCGGAACCGACCTGAGAATGCTAGCCGATGCCGAGGTGCTATACACGGGAACCGAGGCAGCGATAATTGCCGGGCTCAAGTCCGCATCCGGGGCGGCGAATGAAATAATCGTCGCAACCGATGCCGACCGCGAAGGCGAGAGCATAGGCGTTGAGGCGTTAAATTATGTGAAGCTTGCAAACCCAAAGGTGAAAGTCCAGCGCGCGTATTTTTCGGCAATCACAAAAAAGGACCTAGATGAGGCGTTCTCAAAGCTCGCGCTGGTCGATTACAATCTTGCGGACTCGGCGGATTCGCGAAGGGAAATTGACCTGATTTGGGGCGCGGTGCTAACGCGCTTCCTATCTCTGGTTTCAGGAAAGCTCGGTCATGATTATTTGAGCGTTGGAAGGGTGCAAACCCCCACGCTCGCGCTTGTTGTGCGGCGAGAGAAGGAGCGCCTTGCTTTTGTTAGCAAAAAATACTGGGAGCTCAAGGCGGTTTTTGAGAAGAAGAAGCGCTTCGAGGCCGAGCACAAAAAAGGAAAATTCTGGGAAAAATCAGAGGCGGACGCGGCGATGCCCGCGCGCGAAGAGTTCGGAGTGGTGCGCGAAATTAAGGGCTCGAAAAGGGTGCTAAAAAAGCCAACGCCATTCAACACCACCGATTTCTTGCGCCAGGCAACCTCAATCGGATTTTCCGCGGTGCAGGCAATGGACATCGCCGAGAGGCTCTACCAGCAGGGATACACTTCATATCCGCGAACCGACAACACCGTTTACCCGGATTCGCTTGACCTGCGCGCCACACTGCGCGAGGTTTCAAAGGTCGATGAATTCCGCAAGGAAGCGGAAATCCTTTTGGCAAAAAAAATATTGGCGCCATCAAAGGGAAGCAAGCAGACAAAGGACCATCCGCCGATATATCCTGTGGGCGCCGTGCAGAAAATAAAATTGAACGACCAAGAATGGAAAATCTACGAGCTAATCACGCGCAGGTTCATGGCAACGCTCGCAGACGATGCAATCACCGAAAACCTCACGGTCGACATTTCAATTGGCAAGGAGCCGTTTGTCGCGCACGGGCAAAAAATTGCCGATGCAGGGTGGAAATCATTCTACCCCTATTCCGAACTCACTGAAGTGATTTTGCCGCCACTAGAAGTTGGCGAGAAGGTCAGGCTCGAGAGCCTGCAGATGCAGGAGAAACAAACCGAGCCGCCCGCCCGCTACAGCGAATCCGCGCTAATTAAGCTCATGGAGGACCTAAACCTCGGCACAAAGAGCACGCGCCACACAATAATCCAGAAACTCTACGCAAGAAAGTATTTGAGCGGGAGCAAGGCAATAGAGCCGAACAAAATCGCGTTCGCGGTGATTGATTCGCTCGAGCGCTACAATGTGGAAGCGGTAAAGCCGGACATGACCGCCGAGCTTGAAAAGGAAATGGACAGCATCGCAGGCGGGAAAAAAACAAAAAAGGAAGTTGTCGAGGCTTCGCGAAAATTTTTGCACATCGTGCTCGACAAGCTCATCGCAAACAAGGACAGCATCGGCATCGAGCTTCGCACGGCATTTCGCGAGGACACAATAATCGGCAAGTGCGACAAATGCGACGGGCAGCTGCGCATGCTTATGAGCCGCAACAAGAAGCGCTTCCTTGGCTGTACGAACTACCCCAAGTGCACAAACACCTATCCGCTACCCCAGAAGGGCAAGATTTCGCCGGCAAACAAGCTCTGCCCGACATGCAGCCGCCCGGTGATAAAGGTAATGGGGCAGCGCATGCGCTTTGAGATGTGCGTGAACATGGATTGCCCCACAAAGGATGAGTGGAAGGCAAGGTCGGCAAAGAAAGCAGAGGAGCTTGCCGCAAAAAAGCCCGTCGCGGCGCCGTCTGCTCCCGGGCCGGTTGCGGGCAGGGCGGGGAGCGGGCCAAAAATCATTGTGAAAAAGGCACCATCCAAGAAGCAATAATTCCGGCCAATTTTTTTGGAATTTTTGGGTTGATAAAATCGGGCGGGGTTAAGTAATTGAAAATCAGCTTTTTGGTGAGCCTAACCCCAAACCCCGATTCTATCTTGTGCATTGACTTTTAGGATTGGATTCCCCATTAACTACATTTACATCTACCGTGCCCCGGATATATATAGTATGGGGTAGTTTAGGTGTCCAAAAATTACATCCATTATTAAATTGAGTATGCCAAAACATCATTTGATTGCATGGCCCAGCAAATGAAAGTCGACGATGAGGTGCGGCTCAACATCCTAAAGGCGCTCCTCGAGCCCGGCGCGGTAACCCCAAATGTGAGGCACCTGCAGAGGCGCACGGGCTATCACAAGGCCACAATCAAGTCCTCGCTCGATTTTCTCGCAAAAGAGCACCTCATTACAGGCTTTGGCCCGAAAATGGACTTCAAAAAGTTCGGCTACACCCTCGAGGTCTTAACATTGCTGCACGCGGACCTCACAAAGAAAAAGGCCCTCGCCTCTTTCAGGGCCGAGGTTGCAAAGGACCCGAACATATACCTGCTCTCGGGAATTGTCGGCGCCGGCAACTGGAACCTGATTGCGCGGCACATCTACCGCGACATCGAGTCATACCACCGCGACATGAACGACAATTATTTCGGGAAAATACCAGGGATCCACGATTTTGTGAAGGCAAAGGAAACCTTCTACCTCGCAGAGCCGTTCTACAAGCTCGATTCGAGGATAGATTCGCTTGTGCGCATAATCCGAAAGTCAAGGGGGCTTGACTGAATGCGCGTTGAAATTGACCTGCGCGCCAGCGTGAACGAGAATGCCGGCCGCTACTTTGCGCTCTCCAAAAAATTCCGAAAAAAGCTTGGCGGAATAGAGAAGGGCGAGCGCGAGCTCGCAAGAAAGGCCGCCGCCGAGAAGGCCGAAGGCCAAACGCATCGCAGAACCGCCACAAAAAAGCGCGAGAAGAAATGGTATGAAAAGTACCACTGGTCGTTCACAAGCGAGGGGCTGCTTATGGTTGCAGGAAAAGACGCGAAGAGCAACGAAAACCTGGTAACAAAGCTCATGCAGGAGGGCGACCTCTACTTCCACGCCGGCATCCACGGCGCCGCGCACACAATCATCAAATCAGAGGGAAAGAAAATCGGCGAAAATTCCAAAAAGCAGGCCGCCGCCTTCGCCGCGGTGTTTTCAAGCGCGTGGCGCGAAAAGCTCCCCGGGGTTGATGTGTATTCCGCAAACCCGGAGCAGGTCACAAAAGAGGCGCCGAGCGGAGAGGCCATCGGGATGGGCGCGTTCATGATTTATGGCAAGCGCGAGTGGTACAAGAAAACCCCGCTCGAGTTTTCCATCGGATACAAAAAAGACGGCGATACCCTTGAGGCTTTTTCAGGCCACCCGGCAGCTGTGAAGGCGCGCAGCGATTTTTCCCTTCCGGTAAGGTTTGGCGAATCTTCGAAGGGCGATGCGGCAAAAAAAATACTGGGAATTTTCCGCTCCCGGCTTGGCATCAAGGACGCCTTCTCGCACGACGAGATAGTTGCCCTGTTGCCGTCAGGCGGGATTTCTGTTGCAAATATTTGATTTTCCCCTTGCTGTGTTGCATAACTCCAAAAAAAACGCCTATTTTTGCTTGTTTTTCGTGCCGGTCGTCCCACAATATTTTCGGAAAACTAAGAATGCATAGCCAATTTGTCCGGATTCCTTAATTGTGCAACACAGCATTTCCCCCAAACAAGTAGTAACCTTCTTATTCCTTTTCCAGATTCTTCTCCTTTATGGTGGAATCAAAACCGAGGCAGCTAACCCTTCGCGTCGATGAGCCGGACCCGTCACATGTTGGAAGAAACATCATCACGCTCGACCGCAAGACCAAAGAGGAGCTGGGCGTCACCTCCGGGGATATTATAGAAATTCAGGGCACGCAGCGAACCGCAGCGGTGATATGGCCAGCGCGCCTCGAGGATGAGGGCCGGGGCATAATTCGCATGGACAACCTTATCAGGCGAAACGCCGGCGTTGGGCTAAATGACAAGGTCATTGTAAAGAAGGCGGAGTTTGCAGAGGCAAAAAGGGTTGTGCTCGCGCCCATACAGGAAGTGCGCATCATTGCCTCCGGCTATGACCGAATCCTCAAGAAGAATTTCATTGGCAGGCCGCTCAACAAAGGGGACCAGGTGCTCATTTCCGTTTTCGGTTCCGGATTTATTTACCAGGTGATTGACACAAACCCGCGCGGGATTGTGAAGGTCACCGATTTCACCCAGTTCGTGCTAAAAGAAGAGCCCGTAAAGGACGGGCTCTCAGGCATCCCAAGGATTTCCTACGAGGACATCGGGGGAATGGACGGGCAGGTGCAGAAGGTGCGCGAAATGATTGAGCTTCCGATGAAGCACCCGGAGATTTTCAGGCGCCTCGGAATCGACCCCCCAAAAGGGGTGCTGCTCTACGGCCCGCCGGGAACGGGAAAAACCCTGCTCGCAAAGGCGGTTGCAAACGAAACCCAGGCGCATTTTATTTCCATTTCGAGCCCGAGCATTATGTGTGTTGAAGGAAGTACCCAGATCCTCACCAACCCTAAGGGTTTTGAGAGTGCGGAAGAAATGTTCTCCGCGGCTTTGCAGGGCGGAACTTTGATAAATGATGGGAAGCTGAAAATTGTGGAGCTCAAAGAGCCGTTATCGGTATATTCGCTCAACAATGACCTCAAAATCGAGAAAGGAAAAGTGACCCATCTTACAAAGTTGCGCGCAAAGACATACAGGGTCAAAACCGGCCTCGGGGACGAAGTGGTGGTCTCCTCAAACCAGCCTTTTGCGATGCTGGATTCTTTCAGCAACATAATGTGGAAAACCGCCTCGGAGCTGAGGCCCGGAGACAGGATTGCCATTGCGTCCGCGCTGCCTGAAGGCAGGAGCCACGAATTCGGCGATTACTTGAGCGGATTTCCGGATGCAACCTCAATAAAAACTCAGGGCGGTGTAAAAAAACTCTCGGAATTGCCGAAGGACGAAAAGGTTCTGGGGGTGAAAATCGACCACAGGGAATGGAGCAGGGCCGAAAACTTCGTTTCCCTCCCGCAAAAAACCTCACCCGAACTGATGAGGATACTCGGTTCCATGTATTCTGAAGGGAACATAACTGAAGACGGCCTGCATTTTTCCAACAATGACCCGGTTCTTCTGAACGAATTCGCACAGCTGTGCAAATCAGTCTTCGGTGTGGAACCAAAAGTGAAGAACAATCGTGTCCATTGCTATTCAAGAACGCTCAGGCATTTCTTTTCAGAAGTGCTCGGCAGCCCCGTGGGGAGAAAAGGCAATTACTCGCTCCCCAAGTGGATTTTTTCACTTCCGAAATCAGAAATTGCCTCTTTTATAAGGGGGTTTTGGGAGGGCGATGGCACCACAAGCAAGGGGGTCGGCGGCTACCCTACAATAAGAATTTATTCCATCACAAGGACCGTGCTTGAACAATTGTCAGTCCTGGGGAAAAAGCTCGGGCTGATAGCCGAAATCAAGCCCTGGAAGACCAAGCTCTCTGATATGTGGACACTGACCTATGTTGGCAACAGGTCAAGGGAAATATTTGCTGAAATGATAGAGTCCAACACGAAAAAGTATTCCATTGTCAGCAAATGGTATGCCGGCAGAAAAAAGAAGGGGGATGATTTGAGCATTCCTGATATAAGCCCGCTCCTCAAAAAAATAAAGCTGGAAAAGAATCTCGTTTATGGCAAAAGCCTTCCTGAAGGGCCAACAGAAAGATACATTTCTGGAAGGGACCCGCTGACAGTAAGAAAGCTCCAGGAGATTTACTCCCTTTTTGGCAGCAACGACAAGCCTTTGGAGATTTTGGTCGGCGCCGAGCTTAGGTGGTCAAAGGTCACCAATGTTATCCAGGAAGGCGAAAAGGAGCTATTTGACCTTACTGTCGAGCCTTTCAATAATTTCCTTGCGGGCCATTCACTGATGGTGCTCCACAACTCAAAATTTGTAGGGGAGGCCGAGGAGCGCATCCGCGAGGTGTTCAAGGAGGCGGAGAAGAACGCGCCATCCATTATTTTCTTTGATGAGATTGATGCCATCGCCCCGAAGAGGGATGAGGTTGTGGGCGAAGTTGAGCGCCGCGTGGTCGCGCAGATACTATCCGCAATGGACGGGATGGAGGCGCGCGGCCAGGTCATTGTGATTGGCGCGACGAACAGAATAAACAGCATAGATGAGGCGCTGCGCAGGCCCGGAAGGTTTGACCGGGAGATGGAAATTGGCGTGCCATCAAAGGGAGGGCGCCTTGAGATATTCCACATCCACACAAGGGGAATGCCGCTTGCAAAGGTTGACCTTGATTACTTTGCCGGAATCACGCACGGGTTTGTCGGCGCGGACATACAGGCGCTTGCAAAAGAGGCGGCGATGAAGGCGCTGCGCAGGTACCTGCCGAAAATAAATCTTGAGGAGGAGATAATCCCGCAGGAGGTCCTAGAGGCCCTCGAGGTAACGAAGGACGATTTTACAGAGGCGCTAAAGGATGTCCAGCCATCCGCCCTGCGTGAAATCGCAATCGAGGTTCCAAATGTGAAGTGGGAGGACATCGGCGGGCTAGATGCGCTCAAGGCCGAGCTAAAGCAGGCGATAGAGTGGCCGCTAAAGCACCCGGAAGCCTTCCAGAAAATGGGCATTCGGCCCCCGAAAGGGGTTCTGCTCTACGGCCCGCCCGGCTGCGGCAAGACCGCGATTGCAAAGGCAATTGCAACGGAGAGCGAGGCTAACTTCATCAGCATAAAGGGCCCGCAGCTGATAAGCATGTGGGTCGGGGAAAGTCTTCCATATGATGAGGAGCTTCTGGTATTTGACGGCAAAAAAATTTTCAGGGAAAAAATCGGGCGGATAGTTGAGGAAAAGCTGGATGTCCAGGTTGTTACTTTCGACTCCGACGGAAAATCAATCTTCTCAAAAATAACCGGCCACATAAAACATGCCTTGAACGGGAAGATGCTTGAAGTGACAACAAAGACCGGCAGATCCATCAGGGTTACCGACAAGCATTCCTTGTTTACGGTTTCTGAAAATGGCGGCATTGAATCAATTCCCACAAATAATTTGGTTGCGGATGAAAGTGTTATTGCGGTTCCTTCAAGAATACCTAACATCTCACTGAATTTTAATGAAATTAACCTGTTTGAGCAATTCAGGAATGAAAATGGATATGTATTGGCCGGAATAAAGGGCAATTTGCAGAAAGCCATCGATGCATATGGGCTTGACAAGGCATGTTCCTGTCTTGGCGTTAGCAAGAAATACTCGTCCGATATTCGGGGGAAGGATTTGGCCGTAAGTGTGCGCGGTTTTTCCAACCTAATCGAACAAACAGGCTTTGAGCCTGATTTTTCAGAAGTTAAGATAGGAATCAAGGGCGCAAGGAGCCATCTGCCGGTATTGCTCAAAATCGGCAATCCACTTTGCCGGTTCTTAGGGGTGTTTGTTGCGGAGGGCGATTTTAACGGTGAAATAGTAAGGATAACTTCGGCCAATGAAGAAATCCGCGCAGACCTCCAAGATATCCTGCAAGATCTTGGCTTGGGCTATACCTTGACTGACACAAACGTTGTTGTAAATTCATGTATTTTCAAGCGTGTTCTTGAGAAAGTGTTCGGCCTCAAGACGGGGGCATTCAATAAAAATGTGCCGCAGTTCCTTTTCGCCTCCTCCAATGGGCAGGTTGAGAATTTCCTGCGCGGCTACTTTAGCGGGGATGGGTCCATTAGCTGCACCCCAAGACGCTGCGTGATTGAGGCGACCACCGTGAGCAAGGAGCTTGCAAACAGCCTGCTCTATCTGTTCCTAAAGGTCGGCATCGTGGCATTCACGGGAACAAAACCCGAATGGTCCGGCAGCACAAGCTATCGCGTGAAAATTTTTGGCGTGGATAATTTCAGGAAGTTTTTGCCGATAGGGTTCATAGATTCAAAGCGCAATTCCAAGGTCTCAGAATACATTATGCAAAAGGGCTGGTCGCGGAGTAACACAATCCCTATTAACCCCAAAATTTCAGAAATTCTGGGGCTGGCTTTCGGCTCTTACCCAAAAAATAATTCGGTCAATTTAAACAAGCTTGGGCAGGCGCTTGCAATGGTGGATTTTAGCAGGGAAAAATATTCCGCATTTTGGAAGCTCATCGAAGCCGACATCTACTGGGACAAGGTTTCCAGTATAAATGAAGTCGATTATAAGGGATTTGTATATGATGTTTCCGTTGACCCATGCCAGAACTTCGTAGCTGGGTTCGGCGGCATATTTGCCCATAACAGCGAAAAAGGCATACGAAAGGTCTTCCAGCGCGCAAGGCAGGTCTCGCCCGTGATAGTTTTCTTCGACGAGATTGACAGCATCGCGGCGCGCCGCGGAATGTCAACAGAATCGGGGGTGAATGAGAGGGTGGTAAACCAATTGCTGACCGAGCTTGACGGGATAGAGGAGATGAAGGGCGTGGTATTTGTCGCGGCAACAAACAGGCCCGATTTGCTCGACCCGGCATTGCTGCGCCCGGGAAGGGTTGACAAGATAATCCGCGTCAACGCCCCGGATTCGATTGGGAGATTTTCAATTCTTAAAATTCATTCCAGAAATACCGGAATGGCGGTAGACGAATCTTTAGATGGCCTTGTAGATGACTCTTCAGGCTTTTTTGGGCGAGAGTTTGACGCGATAATTCGTGAGTCGATTAAAGACATTTCCCATCAGAAAGATTTGGCCGCTTTATCGAGTAACCCTGATTACAAAAAGATTTTGGATTTGTTGTCGAAAGAAAAAATTATCGATAAACAGGAACTTAGCTTTGATGAAAGAAAGGTTACCGTTAAAAGTTATCAAGCGGCACTTCCCGCCATTTTGAAGGAATTTTTTTTCGAATCATTCGCCAAAAATATCTTTCTCAATAAGGTGGCAAGGCAAACCGAAGGTTACAGCGGTGCTGACCTTGAAGGCCTTATCAGGGAGGCAGCCCTCATTGCCCTTAGCGAATCGGATTTCAAGGCAAAGGATGTGAAAATGGAGCATTTTGAGGCGGCTATGAAAAAAATTACGCCCACGATTTCAAAGGAAACAATAATAGCCTACGAGCAGTTCAAGGATTCGGTAGCGCAGGCGTTCAAGCCGAGCTATGTGCGCTGAGCCGCCCGCGAATTTTGCAAAATCACAGACTGTAGAAAATCCCCGCAATTATCGGGAAGAAGACAACCCCTGCCGCCGCGACCCCAATCGTTGCAAGCCAGGCGCCCTTGCTCCACACAAATACCTTGCTCCCGTCGAGCGGGAAAATTGGTATCATGTTGAATGCGGCAAGGAAAAAGTTCACATGCATAACCGAGAGGATTGTGTCTAGCACCAGCCCTTTTGCGGGGTGCAAAATCCCGAGCAGCAGCCCGAAAACGAGAACGATTGCAAGGTTGGTAACAGGCCCCGCAAGCGAAATTATCCCGTTCTGCTTCACCGTTATCCTGTTGCCAAGAACATACACAGCCCCCGGCGCCGCGAAAACAAAGCCCACGGTGACCGCGAGCACTATTGCAAGTATTAGCCCCTCCCTCCATGCCCGGAACTCCGCGTGCGCGCCGTAGTGTATCGCAACATACTTGTGCGCAAGCTCATGCAGCACAAACCCCGTGCCCACGGCGACAAGCATTGTTATGAGCGCCTGGGCAAGGTCGGTGACCCCGTTTGGCGAGAACACGTTTACCTGAATCCAGGCAAATGCTATGCTGATTGTTATCCAGCTTATGAGCAGGTCAGTAATTTCCCTCCGGTTCATTCGTTTATTTGCCCCGAAAATGGTTAAAAAACCTGCGCCTGGCACATTCGTCAATCAACGAAACATTTAATTTTGTTTTTGTACCCCCTAATGTAATGCGCCCGGCAGGTTCAAGGGGATTTTTTGGCCTTTTTGCGCTTCTTCTATGCATCGAGGCGCTGCTGCTAATAGGCTCATCGCAGCTGCGCGGCGCGCAGGATTACATGCAACTGGAACAGAAAACCCTCGCGATTGAAAAATCCGGTTTTGAGCGCGCGCAGGCCGAGCTCTTCTTGGATGCTGCAATAGCGCAGGGCATTTCAGCCCCGCACCCAGGCCCGCTTGAAGCGGAGCGGATAAAATCGCGCGTAAACGCCTCAATACTCGCCGCGCCAGAATCACTTGGCATCGGTGGATTTTATGAATGCTCGGAATCAATTCTGGGCGAAACCCAATCCGCCCCGCTCGGCTCTTCAGGCTTTGATGCGATTAGTGAGGTTGTGGTGCTAAAGGCAGGGCCGCTAATGCAGGTGCAATACATCCTCTCCGGTGGGCCTGATGGGGGGACATTCCCGTGCGCTAAAATTTCAAACGCGGGCCACTCGCTTTTCCTGCGCATTCCTGCAGGATACTTCGCCTCTGCGGCGGTGCTGTCTGCATGAGCACAATAGAATTAATCCTCGCCCTTGCGGGCCTTTGCCTTTTCGCCTCGTTTGTGCTGGGCAGCGAGGGGCGGATAATTGCGGCGCTCAATTTGGCGGATGCGGATTTGCAGGAAAAGCGCTCCGCGGTTTTATGCGCGGCGGAATTGGATTTTTTTTACGCGCATGCGGGCGGAAAAACCGGGCACGGGAAAAATTGCACGCTCGCGGGCGCATACGCTGCTGCGCAGCATCAAAAATCCCCGGTAATTTTCACCGCGAATGCGCCATCGCGCGGCGGCGCGGGAATTGTTTTGCAGGTGCAGCGGCATTATGGCTAGGGGGTTTTTCTTCAGCATCGATTGCGTGCTCGCGGCCGCGGCGCTGCTTCTAATGCTCGCGGTTTTGCTTCTGCGCGCCGAGTCATTCGCCTCATTGCAAAAGGAAGGGCTGCGCGGCGCCGAAAAAGAAATGTTCGCATCCGCGCTCTCGGAGGCGATTGTGAAAAACCGCAACGCGCAAAGCCCGTTGCTCGGTGCGGCATACTATGACGCCCAGAAGAGGCGCGTGCTCGCAAACGTAATCGACCCCGGGCTGCTTGGCAAAATCCGTGGCTCTTCTTTCGGGCGCTATTTGCTTGCGGGGATTTACACGCGGGATTATTCCGGCACAAAATATATTTTCGGCGTGCAGGGCAGAAGCGCTCTTGCGCGCGGGTGCATTGCGGTGGAGCGGTTCGTGCTCGTGCATGGCGTTGTGCGGGAAAAGGCCGCTCTCGGGGTGGTTGTGTGTGAAAAATAGGGGTTTTTTTTCATTGGAGGCCGCACTTGCATGCATGGTGTTCGTTCTCATTCTTTTGATGTCGCCCCTGCAGGGCGGCCCGGCGCCGCACGCGCTGCTCGGCCAGCAAAAGTTGCATGACCTGCTCCTTGTCTGGGCAATGGATGGCTCTGGCGCGCAGGAAATGGAAAAGGACGCCAACTTTTTTCTTGGGAGTTCATATGCGCTGGAAATTGACGGGCAAAAAATGCCGGGCGGGTTGTCCCAATTTCCGCCGGGGCGGGGCAATGGGAAAACAGTGGGGGCGCGGATAATAATATGGGCAGGTTTGGGCGGCGTGAGGGCCGTGAAATTGTCATTCGCGCCATAAAATCGCGGTCCCGGCTTTTTCAAGCGTTGCGGAAATTTTTTTGCGCAATGCCTTTTCCGGGGCGTTTGCTATTTCGGGCGGTAGGGCGATGGCTGCGGTTTTGCCGGAGGGCGCAGTTACAATAATCCGCCCCCCTTGCGGCCCGTTGTGTATTTTCCACTCGCCTATTATTTGCGCCTCAATGGCGGACTGCGAGCCGTCCCCTAGCAGCGCGAGCGTGCGCGCCTGCGCATCAAGCCGCTGCGCAAACCCCTTGGCGTTCTGCACATCAAGCGCGAAGAGGGCGCCCTCCTTGAGTTCGCCAAAAAACCCGATTGAAGCCAAGATGAACGCGAGCGCGGCGCAGAGCGTGATGATGTACTCAAGGCTTGCCTGCGCGCCTTCTCGCCCCGGCATTTAGATGTCCTCGACCTGCTTGAATATCGAGTCGGTTTTCTGCGCAAAGACCTTCGAGCCCTTCTCCGCAGTTTTTTGCAGCTGCGTTACGAGCAGAAGGACGATTGCAACAATCGCCGCCAGAACTATTATCATCTCGATTGAGATTTGCGCCCTCTCGCTTTCCATCATGAAAAGGGTGGGTCGAAACAATTTATAAGTATTACGTCAATTGACGGATATTGGATTGTGCGGTTCCCGATTTCAGCTTGAGAACTCGCTCCACTCGCAGTCGGGCATGCCATCGGCCGAGCTGAAATCCTGCCTTTCGGAATTGAAATAATCCACCGCAAGGCAGCCCTTCTCGGTCGTTTGCTCGTGGCACTTGCGCGCGTAGTATTCCGTTGCGCTAATCCCTGAATTGCCCTGCGAGCTGTTGTCAACAGCGTATGTTGGGTTGCAGTTGAACTGTGCCCTCTTCGCCGCGCCCGGGGGGCTTGTTGGCGCCGATTTGTTGGTTTCTCCCGAGGCTGCAGGCATGGCTCCATCATTTGCGCTAAGGATTGGCTGCGCGCCCGCCGCATCAGGCCCCTGGCTCATTGGCGCCGGGGAATAGTTCGCCCCCAGCATCGCGCCCGAGAACATCAGCAAAAGTCCCGCGAGCAGCACGCCCGAGCATGAGAGTATTATGAGTATGTTCGTCTGCCTCTGCTTGGCCTCGAGAATGTCGCGGCCCTTGCGCGTCAGCGAGTAGTACTTCCATTTCCTTCCCTCGTCCTGCTGCTCAATGATTCCCGAGCCGACGAGTATGTTCGCGTGCTCCTTGATTGTCGGCGCGCTCATCCCAAGCTTTGCCGAGAGTTCGGTGAGGGTGTAGTTGCGCTCGAGCAGGGCCTTCATTATCCCGGTTCTCGAATCCGAGGAAAGGGCCTTGAATTCGGTCTTGGTAAGCGGCAGGTCTGCTATTGTCCCACCTCAGAACACCACAAAGAGCAGAAGCGCGGCAAAGAGCACTATTGCGATGTCACGCTCATAATAGGCGATGACCCCTAGCGCGGCTGGAACGAAAACGAGCAGGAACGGCGCCTGCCGCTGCGAAATCACATACCCCACAATCGCGCCCACGGTCATTATTATGAGTATGAACGCGACAAGCTTTGCTATGCCGCCTGTGATATAATCGAGCACGCGCCCGAGGAACCTGTCCGCCATAAAGTGGCGGCCGCCACCGCCGGAGTGTTTCTCCCCCCCGCCGTGGTCATCGTGGCCGTGTGGGTCGCTCATGCTAAAATTACGCCCCTTTAACGATTTTTAACTCTTTCAGTTTGGTAAGGGCCAATGCCGGCGCAAGCGATGCGCATGCCCGGCCGCTCACTTTGCGATTTCATACATTTTCCGGGCAAAATTGTTGTGCTGCGAGGGCTGGGTCATTATGAGGGTCTCGTAGTCAACCACAAGGTCGTCGAATTTGGAGTTGAATTCGCCCAGGAATTCATTGAGCCTGTTGTTGTCCGATACGCGGATGTCGATGTGCATGTCGATTTTCCCGACCGAGCGCGAGGACCAGAAGACATTGGGGCTATTTTGCAGGAAAGCCGAGAGCTTTTTTTCGGATGCCGCCGTGAGCCTGTTTGTGCGGATTTTTACCCTATACCAGTGCAGGCCGAAGAGGTCGTAGTTTATCACCGCCCAAAAGCTCACAATAGCGCTTTTCTCAACCATCCTGCGCAGCCTATAGCGTATGTTCTCGTCCGCAACCCCGAGCCTTGCGCCCATTTCATGGATAGCGCTCCTGCAGTTCTCCGAAAGAATCTCGAGCATCTGCACATCGGTCCGGTCAACGGTTGTGTGCAGCCTTTTTTTGAGCACGGTTGTCGGCGCGTTCTCAAGCAGCCTGTAAAACGAGGAATCATCCTTTGCAACCCGCAGCGGGGATATTTTCACCCCGTCGAAAAATTCCATCACCCGCGCCCTGTAAACGTACTCGTAGAGCACGGCATCGTGTTCGATGTCCTTTATGAACCCGGAGAACTTCTCCTTGAACTCGGAGATGATTTCTGCAAGGTCGTAGTTGTCCTTCACGATAAGGAAAATGGCGTAGTCCCATTTTCCCAGGCAGCGGTTGCTCCAGAGCACGCTTTTGTGCTTTAGGATGAATGATTCGTATTCGGCGTTCCTTTTGCCATCAAGCCTTGTGAAGCTGATGTAGAAATGGTAAAATTCGAGTCCGAAGTATGGGTGGCTGCTCTGGGCGCGAAACCCCAAAATCACATTGTCGCGCACCATTCCCTCCATGCGCAATTTCACGGCCTCCCGCGAGAGCCCCACGTTCTCCGAAAGAACGGTGTATGAGAGCCTTGCGTTTTGCGTGAGGTAATATAGTATCTTTTTGTCTATTTTGTCTATTTTAGGGGGCATTTAATAGCGTTTTAGTGAAATATTAATAAAAATCTATGTAAAACGCCCTGTTTTGCATCAATTATTACTTATATTACAAAACCGCATAGTAGGTATGGTCTGGGACATACTAAGCTCGGCGTTCTCGCTTGACATCACAGGGCTTGCAGGCATACTGCTCGGCAACCTCGCCTGGGTTTTCATCTTCTTTGCCGTGGGCTATATTTTCTTCGAGGGCAAGCGGCCGCTCTTTGCCTTCATCCATGTCTCGCTAGCCCCGCTTCTGATGTTCGCGCTTCTGCCATTCATGGGCTGGAAGGATGTTGGCGGGGAGCTGCTTGCCGTATACTACCTTGCAGACCTTGCCGCGCTCAAGTTCGCCGAGACAATCCCATTCCTTGCCAGGCGGCTTGTCTGGGTTGAGGAAGCGGTCTTCTTCGGCTCGGTGATTCTCTTCAACCTGCTATCCTGAGGCGATGCGATGGGTGTTTTTGCAAAGGCGGTGAATTTTACGGTGGCGTTCTTTTCCATAGCCCTCACCATGGAGGCGGCGGGAATAAGCCTCTTTTCAAGCCAGCTCTTCACAACTTTCGGGGCGGGGTTTTTCTTCCTCGCATTCCTAAATGAAATCGCGCTCATTTATCTCTGATGCATTTTCAAGGCACGGATGTGTTGGGGTGAAGAGGAAGGCGGATTTTTTTAGAAGCAGGAATTTCCCGCCCTCCCCTATCGTGAGTTTGATTACCCCTTCGGTTTTGCACTTTAAGTATCTTGTGAAGGGGAGGGGTGGGTGCCGGTGCGGGGCGGAGCATTTTTAATAACCCGAAATGAGTATTCTATTGCATGCCAAAAAACCTTTTTTCGCGCCCCTCACAGGAGAAGGGCGTATTTCTCGATGAGCGCTTCCTCTACCAAGAGCACATTCCGGAGCGTCTCCCGCACAGGGAAAAGGAGCTCGATTCGCTCGCCTACTGCTTCAAGCCAATCCTTGCAAACCGCAAGCCCCTCAATGTCTTTCTAGCGGGGCCCACGGGCGTTGGGAAAACCGTCTCTGTAAAGTACGTGCTCGCGCAGCTTCAGGAATCGCACGGAAGAACCAAGAGCCTCTACCTCAATTGCTTTGAGTACAACTCGCGCGCCGCTGTGCTAATTGCGCTCGCAAACTTTGTGGGCGCCGCCGTGCCGCGCAGAGGGCTTGCAACCGATGAGGTATTCACGGGCTTTTTGCAATCGCTCGAAAAGGCGCCCTTCACCCCGATTATAGTTCTCGATGAGGTTGACCAGCTGCTGCTCAATGAGGAAAATTCAAAGCTGCTCTACGACCTTCTGCGCGTGGTAGAGTATGGCGGCAAATCAATCGGTGTGGTGCTCATTTCAAACGACACGGAGCTCACATCAAAGCTTGATTCGCGCATCCGAAGTTCGCTTGCGCAGCAGGCGGTTATTTTTTCGGCCTACACCCCGCAGCAGCTAAAGGAAATCCTCTCGGAGCGCGCAGAGCTTGCATTCTGCAGGGGCGCGTATGAAAAGGATGTGATAAATGTTGCCGCCGCGCACGCAGGAAAACTCGGCGGCGATTGCAGAGTCGCGCTTGAGTCGCTTCTCAAGGCAGGAAGGATTGCAGAGCGCGCCAATTCCCCCAAAGTAACGGTTGAGCACCTGCGACAGGCCTTCGAGGCGGTTGATGCAATCTCATCGCTCAAAGCCCTTAAGCATCTCGCAAAGGACGAACTCGTGCTATTGCGCCTCATCGCCGAGAACTCTGCGGTGAACTCTGGTAGGCTTTACGAATTGTACGCAAAGGTTCCCGGCGCGCAGCTAAAGCAGCGCCGTCTGCGCGAAATCCTCGCAAAATTAGAAAAGCAGGGCCTGATTTCCGGCGTGGAAGTGAGCCTTGGCAACCGCGGAAAGACAAGGCAGTTCTCCGCCCTTCCGCAGAAGGATAAGCTGCTCGCGGAAATAAAATCGCTCGGCGCCTAAGGGCGGCTTTCCAGGCAAGCCTAGAATGCTGCGACTGTCAGGTTTTATTTACTTTCACAGGAACTATTATTTCATGTCGCAGCTCTGGACCGACCGTTACATCCCGAAAAAGGAAGAGGAGTTCATAGGAAACTCCGAAATTGTCGCCCACGCAATCGAGTGGGGCAAGGCCTGGCAGCGCGGCGAGAAGCAGCCGCCCCTTCTTCTCTGGGGCCAGACGGGTTCTGGAAAAACCGCCCTTGCCTACCTTGTCGCCGGGATGTTCAAATGGGACGTAGTCGAACTGAACAGCTCTGATTTGCGCTCAAAGGACGCGATTGAAAAGGTCGCCGGGGCGGCTTCGCAGAACGCCTCTTTTTTCGGTTCGCGCAGGCTGATTTTGCTAGATGAGGTGGACGCTCTCACAAGAAACGACCGCGGCGGCGCCTCTGCAATTTCTGCCGTGCTAAAGGAAGCCGCAAACCCTGTAATTCTCACTGCAAATGATATTTACGCCGACAAGGCGATTTCGGCACTGCGCTTTGTGTGCAAAACATCCGAGTTCAAGAAAATCAACTATGTTTCAATGGCGGTGCGCCTGCGCGAAATCCTCTCCGCCGAAAAAATCGAGTTTGATGAGGATGCGGTAAAGGAGCTTGCGAGAAACTCGGCGGGCGATATGCGCTCCGCGCTTTTGGATTTGCAGACGCTCTCGCTCACCGGAAAAATCACGATGGGTTCGATAAAGCTTGTTTCCTCGCGCGAGCGCGAGCAGAAGATATTCAGCGTGATGAAGGCGATTTTCAAGGGAACGGATTTCAATGAGATTCGCGAGATGAGGAGCAAGACAGACCTTGGCAATGACATGCTCTTCAACTGGGTGGACGAAAACATCCCGCGCCAATACGACAGCGCGCAGGATGTCGCGCTCGCATTTGACAGGCTCTCGCGCGCCGACATTTTCAACGGAAGGATTATGGCGCGGCAGTACTGGGGCTTTCTGCGCTACAGTTCTGAACTCGCGGCCGAAGGGGTGGCGCTTGCAAAACAAAAAAGCTCAGGTTCATTTGTAATGTATCAGTTTCCGGGGCTTCTTTCTATGCTCTCGCGCACTTCAGGGGCGCGGGCGCTGCGAAAGGAGCTTGGCAAGAAAATCGGGAAGAAGATGCACTCTTCCTCGTACGAGATAATCTCGCGCGACCTGCCGTACCTTCGCGCAATCGCAAAGAAGCGCGAGAACGCGGTCTCGCTTGCGGTGCTGTGCGAACTCGATGAGAAGGAAGTTGCGTTCCTGCTAGAAACCTCCCCTGATACGAAGAAGGTGCAGTCGATACTTGAGGAAGCGACAGCGCTGCGCGGGCAGATGGCGCGCCCCAAAATTCTCTTCGGCGGGGCGCAGGCACACTCTCGCGCTCCGGAGCCGGAAGCACACGATGAAGTTGAACCAGAAACCGCCGGCGGCGTGAAGGCGAAAAATAAGGCAAAGTCCGAAGCGGAAGAGCAGAAGGTGCGGCAGACGAAATTGTTCTGAATTCTGCATTTTGCCGCAACAAATATAATAAGTTCGTCAAATGACGTTATTTATGGGGTTTATTTCGAAAGGTTTAAGTAAAAATATACTTATTCTACTTATATTACTTATTTCAGGTGATTCTATGGCAAGGAACATGACAATGGCCATTCCGGACAAGACTTTCGATGCAATGAAAAAGCACCCGGAAATCAAATGGACCCAGATTGCCCGGCAGGCAATAGAGCAAAAGGCCGAGGCGCTTGAGGCTGAAAAAGACCCGTGGAAATTGTACGCACTAAAGCATGCGCTTGAGGATTGGGATGATGCCGATGACCTTATCGAATATTGAACAGGGGGAGCTTGTCGTCGCCGACATACTCTTTGCCGAGCAGGATGCAAAGAAGCGCCGGCTCGCGCTTGTAATAAGCGGCACGGAGTACAACAAAACCTCAAGGGATGTCGTGGTCCTGAAAGTGACCTCGAGCGGCAGCCTTTCGGACTATTCCGTTGCCCTGACAAACGAATCAACCGAAAAAAAGGTATTGAAAAAGGAGAGCCGGGTCGTGGCGGATTTTCCAGTAACAATCACAAAACAAAAAATACTCTCGCGGCCTGACAGGGTGAGCGCAGAGTTCCTTTCCCAGGTCAAGCAGAAGATGGCGAGCCTTTATGGCATGTGAGGATTTCCTAATGAAAGTTGGCTTCACTACCAATCGCGCACGGGGAGGGGCAGGACCAGTTATTTATTATATTTGAATCGAGTTCATAGATACTATGAAACCTAGTGCTTCTGCAACAAGAAAACATCTTGGTGGCGCCTTTATAGGTGGTAAAGTAAAAAGAGGCCATGCCGACAATAGGCTAACGGCTACTCGCACGATACGACTAGAAGTAGCATTAAGGGATATCATGTTAAACTCTAGCAAAATAATGAATGACGATGTTATACAATTAGAACGTAGGATGCCCAAAGACGGGGAATTGGTAAAATGTTTAGTGAGCGGATCCAGACTAGGCCAAGTCCCTTCCGGGTTTGTATTGGGATTTGTTAAAGGGGAACATTTCCTGCCTGTATTTGAAAAGCCAGCATACAAACCAAACGACTCAAATTATGAACGACTTTCGGATTCTGCTGTCAGGGCTTTCTTAAAAAAGGGCCCATTATTAGTTGCAGAAGCATTCCGTGACAATTATGTAGGGCGTGTGGCAATTAAGACTCCGCAGGGAATCGTATCCAAAATTTCTAATGCAAACCTGATTAATTTTCCAAACTCCAGAAAATAATAGATAATTAAGCGCAAATTCAAACTACAATTCCATTTCAAGCAGCACAACGTCCTGCTCGAGCCCGAAGTTCTTCTTCACTTCTTCTGAAAGCTCACCGATTATTCCGTTCGTATCTTCGGTGATGTCAGCCCTGCGCCCGTCCTTTAATGTTGGGTTTGAGGATTCTTTAAGAGTGCACTTCTTTCCAAGTTCGCGGCACACAGCCATTAGAACCGATTTGATTAGCGTAAACCCGTAGCCCTTCCCGGCCATTGCGATGCACAGCTTTGTCTTCTCCCTTGTTTTCGTGTCGGATGAGCCGTCGATTTCAAGTGTTTTGCCAATCTCGAAGATGCGGTGCGGGTACTCAACTGTCTTGTTTTTTGCAAGGAACTCCAAAATCTCCGGGTAGATGCGCTTTCGCAGCATGCTCCAGTTCGAAGAAACAGGGTTTGCGATTTCAACAAACTCCTCTTTGGAGAGGCCGACCATTTTCTCCTGCTTCTCGGCAGAGGTCAGATTGAATGTTAGGACTTCCTGCAAGCCAAGCCCGACGCAGATGTCGCGCACCTTATCCTCGTATGCGGTCTGGGGAAGCGCGCTTCCGATGACCGCAAGCTTTGGGCGCAGCGGCCCTGCCTTGTTGTAATCATATCCGATAAGAACGTCCTCGACAACATCAACCGGGTGCATAATGTCGTTTCTAAAGTCAGGGTATTCGAGTTCGAGCACCTTGCCCTTTTTCTTTACCAAATATCTTGCGCGCTCAAGCAGCGAGATGAGATCTTTTTCGGACAAATCAAGCCCCGAAACATTTCGAATATAATCCGCCTCGACCTTGATTTTCTTGGTTCCAAAGAACGGGGTTTCAACCGGCCCTTTTGGGTATAGCTTGCCTTTTGGCATGATTATTTTTACGCCCTCGATTTTTCCTCCACGATCGGCTAGCGCCATGCAGATGACCTTGAGCGCGATGTTTACTTTTTCCCAATCATACCCGGTTGACTCGATGAATATGTTTCGGGTTTTTTCGGTTATTTTTCCGGTGGTTTCGGAATTGATTATCGGCGGCATCGAGGCGACAACGCCTGCAGAGTCAATCACAATCGGGTAGTATTCCACGCCCGCTAGCAGGTGGGCAAATTCCTTTCCTTTAGGGTGCTGTAGCAGTATCTCAGATGGCCTCATGGGCACTTTCCACTCAAGCGGCACGTATTCAATTTCCTCATCCTTGTATCCGCGGTAGAACACGGGCCCTTTCATCCTGTCAAAATCATACAGCCCGATTCCTGCCTCTTTCCTTTTCCTTCCAAAGCTCGTCCCGACCTTTTCCTGCAGCTGTATCATCTGTATCAGGAAATCCTCTGTGACCTTGACGTTGCGCACTATTGCGCATGCAATGAATGGGCGCACATTTGCAAGGTTCGCATCGATTGTGCACGAGGTCTTGGCCTTTGCAACATCATATTGCGGCAGGCCCGTTTGCTTTCCCATCTTTGCGCGCAGCTCGCGCGCGATTCCTTCAGTGCTCCAAACATCCGGGCGCAGGGTTTCCTTCACGTCAACTTTTATGGTGTCCCCCGAAACGCCGTCAATTTCGCCCTTGACAAAGAGCAGGGCCTCTGCAAGTTCATCCATTGTGAACTTCTTCCCGAGCATTGACTCGAGGTCTTTTTTGCTAATATCAATTGTCGGCATTCAGTTCACATACCCTTTTTGGTTTTTTACATAAGAAATTCCAAAGCCGCAGATTAAGTAAACGATGTTGTTCAGCAGCAAAATAATCCATGTTTCCGCCGTAACTTTTCCAGCCTGCGCATACATGTCCATTTCTAACCAGTAACGTATAGGGGAATGGTCGCATTCCCATGTGCTGTATTTTGAGCAACTGAGATAATTTGGATATTTTATGGGAAATCCCACATTTAACATATCTGTGAAGGCTGGCGCCATATTGAGGGCTAGAATGATGATTGCCGAGAAAATTATCCCATCCTTCATTAGTTTGTCCATCAAATCACCCCATCACCGTCGGCGTGCTGCGCAGCCAGTTCAAATCATCCGAGAACAGGTAGCGTATGTCCTTAATTCCGAGCTTGAACATCGCGAGCCTGTCAATTCCGATTCCCCACGCAAACCCGTTGCACTTGATTCCCAGATTGCGCAAAATTTCCGGGCGGAGCATTCCAGCGCCCCCAAGCTCAACCCATCCGAGCTTTGGGTGCTTTGCCGAGAGCTGCACCGATGGCTCGGTGAACGGGTAATAATCCGGCAGGAACTTGACCTCTTCTGCCCCGGCGATTTCTTTTGCGAACTGCTCAAGAACGCCGAGCTGGTGGCGGAAGTTCAGGTTGTCGCCAAGGATGAATCCGTCGGTTTGGTTGAATTCAATCAAATGCGTCGCGTCAAGAACATCGGGCCTGAAGCAGCGCGCGATTGTGAAATATTTGCACGGCAAATCCTTTTCAGTCAGTTTTGTCAGTTGCCTTGCGGTGTGCGCGGTTCCGTGCGCCGCGGGCATGATTTTGGATGCGATATTCTCGCTCCACGAATAGCCCCAGCCGGTTGAACCCGAAACCCCGCCGGTCTCGTGCGCCGACTTGATTGCCTGCACGGCCCTTCGGTCATTTAGCTTTGCGCGCGCCTCGCCCTTGAGCTGGTAGGTGTCAGTCCATGTGCGCGCCGGGTGGTTTTGCGGCTGGAAGAGCACATCAAAATTATAGAACTCAGGAACAACTAGCGGCGACTCCATTTCCTTAAAGCCTAGCTCGGTTAGCTTGCGGCGAACAATGTTTAGGAACTGGATATATGGCTGCTTTTTCCCGCCGAAAATTTCAGGGACCGGCGATTGGATGTCGTAGGAGCGTTGCTGCGTGAACTCTGCGGATTTTCTTGCTTCTTCCCCTGTTTTGGTAACAGCAATTTTTCTTTGGGTTTGCTCCTTTTCCTCCAATATCCCTCTGCCGAAAAAATGTTTCATTTTTTCGAGTTCAGTGCCGGCAAGTATATTTCCATTCGAAACCTTTTCCAGCAATATTTGTTCTTCCAATAATTTTCCTTTAAGCCCTTTTCCGGCTTCTGTCAGCATTGCTTTTGTTTCATTTCCTTCCTTGATGATAATGATGTAGTTTTTTTTCTTGTTCCATCCGAGTGCAACATTAAGCTCCTGGTCGTTTAGGTTTGCAACATGCTTAATTTCTTTAAATGTCATGGCGCCATTGAGGAGTGCTTCGAGCATTCGTTGTTCAGGTAGCATGTTTTCCTTATATGCCTTGCCCTGTGCTGTGAGTGCTAGCTGTGTATTTTTCATTTCACTTAAGTCAGCTAGCCCTTTTTCAGAAAGTTGTGTCACGGCCCTTCTTACCGCGTCGATATGCGCCCCGGATTTTTCGGCGATTTGCGCCTCATCCATTGCGTGCGAGCCAAGGCAGCTGAGGGTCTTGCGCTCGATTTCGCTAAGGCCCTTTACGAGGTTGGAATCCATAGGCAACGATTAAACAGGGTGGGAATAATATTAAAAACCGTTGAACACTCAAGTGCACTTAAAACCCACCACCGGAGCTGATTTGCATCATTTACATCCTCGACGCCGCCGCGCTTCTGAACAATGACTCCTTCACTTTCGAGAAGGGAAACAGCTATTTCACAACCTCCCAGGTGTTTGCGGAGTGGAAGAGCTTTAGCACCCGCCTGCTCGCGGAAAACGCCCTCGCCTCCGACATCCTCACAATCCAGGACCCGTGCCCGCTCTCCTTGCAAAAAACCGACAAGAAGTGCGCCGAATCGGGGACGGTTCTTGGCGATGCGGACATTTCAATTGTCGCCCTTTCGATAGAGTTCCGCGAGCGCGGGAAAAAGTTCATGGTGATTACGGACGATTACAGCGTGCAGAACGTGCTAAAGAAGCTCAAAATAGAATTCGCGGGCGTTGCGCAGGGCGAGATACGCGAGCATCGGACATTCGGGAAACCAAGGAAAAAATAGGCACGGGCAGTTATTTTTTTATGGGCATGCTGCACAATGGCCATGCGGCACTCACTCAAGGTCGAAGTCGAGCTCCTCGTCGGTGTCGCGCGTCTTTATTTCGGAGTGCTCGACAAGGAATCGCTCAACGTTTTCCTCTATCTCCTCCCTTTTGAAGTATGCCGCAATTGCAAGCAGCACGGCGGCGGGCAGCAGGAGCGCGTAAACGCCGGAGAATCCCTGCAGGAAATCATTCCCGCTCGGCGAAATCGGCTTTATCACGCTGTAGAAAATCTTGAGAGAATTTGTCTGGATGCCATGAAGCGTGAGCTCGTTGTAGTTGAGCTCTGATTTTGGCGGCAGCACGCTTCCCCTGTCGACCTGCGAGGATGGGGGGAAGATTATTTTTATCGTGGTGTTTTCAGGGACAACAATGGTGCTCCCGTCGATAAAGTCCGCGAACTGCCGGTAGTCGATTGTGAAAAATGCCGCCCTCTGTTCCTCGCGCAAGAGCCTTGCAAACGGCTGGCTGAGTGTGTATTTTAGCGTGGGGTATCCGGTCTTCTCGTCAAATGCGATGCTGGTGTTCTGGTGCGCGTTTGAGCGCGTCTCGAAGTGCGGGTAGAAAAAATTGAAATCGGCCTCCCATGCCAGAAGGCTAGTGCCGTTCTTCTTGGCCTTCTCCTTGAAGTCGTTTAGCTCGAAGGGGCTTGTGAAATTGAGGGCGTAATTTTCCGTGAATGTTGCGCCGCCGTTCTGGTCCAGTTCCGCGTCTATTTCAAGGCTGCGTACGCTAAGCGAATAGCTGCCGTAGCAGAGCGCGAGGAGCATGAGCAGGGTTATGGCCTTCCTCATGATTGTATCTGCGCGAATGAATAGTTAAATGTTTTCGTGCAACGGGCCGGCAAAGCCGCGGCCTGTGCATTCCTGCGGGATTTTTTTGCGCGCGCCGCCAATTTTTGCGCATCCGCCTGCGCGCGGCGGCATTTCGCTTCGCGCCGAAAAATTCTGCGCGCGCGTTTTGGCACAGGCAAATCCTTAATACCCCCAATGCCGTTATCTTCTAGGAGTCTGAATGGTAAAAGTGCAGTTTTTGTGGCATTCTTTTTTCAAAATCTCGTTTCAGGGCGCGAATTTTCTCGTTGACCCCTTCATAACCATTCCTGACGGGGAAAATTCCTTCAAGCCGTGCATGAAATGCCCAACCGACGCCTCAAAGCTCAAGGGGATTGACTTCATCTGCATCAGCAACGAGCAGTTCGACCACTTCGACAGAAAGACAATCGAGCTGATAGCAAGGCGTGACAAGGCAACGGTTGTGGGGCACGAATCGGTGCTAAATGAGCTCGATTTGCCCACGAACCTCAAGCACTGCGTGCGCATAGGCGATGCCTTCAGCCTGGGAGGGGTGAGAATAGAGGTCAAGAACGCGCACTACCCGAATTCGTTCTACCCTCTCAGCTTCCATTTCTCGAAGAACGGCGAGTCGGTTTTCTTTGCGGGCAACACAGACCTTATGGATTCGTTCTCGGAAATAAAAAGCGACATCGCCCTGCTTCCCATCGGCGGGAACTCGACAATGGATGTAATAGATGCGGTGCGCGCGACAAAGACAATGAAGCCCAAGTACGTGATACCGATGCACTACAATTCTTTTCCCACAATTCTTGCGGACGCAAATGAATTCAAGACAAGGATTGAGAACAGCATATTAAGGACCGTGCCCGTGGTGCTAAAGCCGGGCGAGACTTTCAGGACAGAAACCAGCTGATTTTTTTCCGGCAAATCATTTCAGTGCGGGAACTCTTCCTCAGCCCTTGCGATGGCTGGTGCCGCGGACCCTCTTCGAGGGCCAAGCTTCGCCCGCATTAATCAGTGCGGGAACTCTTCCTCATCCATCTCATCGGCCGCCTCCAAATCGTGCATGTGCTCGATATCGATGCATGTGCCCTCGATTAGCCTGTACTCGACGACCTTTTTTGAGCCCATGTAGTTCCGGATAGAATCGACAAGCTCGTACTCGCCGCGCACCGAGAGGGGGGTTTCGCGCACTGCGGCGAAAAAGTCCTTGCCAAACGAATAGATTCCGGCGTTCACAAGCTTTCCGGGCTCATCTCCGGGCAGCGGCTTTTCGATTATGTCAACAACCCTCTCCTTGCTTGTCTTTAGCACGCCAAACCTCCACGGGTCGTGCACTTCGCGCGCCATTATGATTGCATCGGCATCCCTGGTGCCCTCCTCTGCCGCAAGCATTTTATAATTCAGGGTTTCGGTTAGCACATCCGAGTTCGTGAGCAAAAACTTCCCCTTCGTATACCCCTCCACAAGGCTTAGCGCGTGCGCGGTGCCCTTGGCCTCCTTTTGCACAAAGTAATTGAGCTTTATGCCCCCGAATTCCGGGCCGAAGTGGTCCTCTATAATTTCCCTCTTGTAGCCGACCACAAGGTGCGATTCGGAAATTCCCGCCCTTGAGAGCTTTTCCAGTATGTGCTCGAGCATCGGCCTGCCCTTGACCCCGGCCATGCACTTTGGGATTTTTTCCGTGAGCGGCCGAAGGCGCACGCCCCTGCCAGCCGCGATGATTACTGCCTGCATAAGACCATTGAGAATAATGGGATTGGAGAATAAAATTGTATCATTTGAAAGGCGGCTATTTCGGGGAATTTTTTATTTTGCTTAATTTGCCCAGCGCATCATAATATTTCCATTTTCCGGCCTTGCGGTTGTCCTTGAACTGCCCGGAATAATACAGCTTCCCGTTTTTCCCGTATAATTTCCACGGGCCGTTTTTTTATTGTTTTTTTAGCGTCCCGGCCTGCCAGAGCAAGCCGTTTTCGCGGTACCATGTCCATGTCCCGGTGCACTCGCCGTGTGAAAACTTTCCCTGCGCCCTCACCTTGCCGTTGCGCAAATAAAACTTCCACGCGCCCGTTCTTTTCCCGCCCTTGTATTTTCCGGCGCTTGCCAAGCCGCAATCTGCAAAATATTCCTTCTGCAGCCCGTCGCGGCTTTTGGCCCCGTGTTTTGTTTTCATAAGCATCCCGTGCTAGAACATTCCATTCTCATTCGGGGATTCTTTTGGCATATCGAACTTAATAATTTTTTTTAGCGCCCAGTGCTCATATGTCAATTTCAAGAAGGTCCTCTGCCACAACAACATTTGCAAAAGCCTTCTTCGCCTCGCCTGCGAATTTTTCCGAGTCCTTGTGCCGCGCGCTCAGGTGGAACAGCACCAGCTTTTTGCATTTCGCCTGCGCGGCAATTTCGCCGGCCTGCAGGGCGGTTGAGTGCATTGTTTCCTGCGCGCGCTCCGAGCGCTCCTCAAGGAAGGACGCCTCATGCACGAGAACATCCGAGCCCTCGATTGCCTTAACATAGGATTTCGATGCGAGCGTGTCGAACACGAATGAGATTTTTCTTCCGGGCTTTGCCTTCGATGCGTCAAGCACCTGCGAAGGCTTTATTGTTTTCGCGCCAACCTTCACGCTCTTGCCGTGCTGCAGTTCGGAAAACATCGGGCCAACAGGAACGCCAAGCTCTAGCGCCTTCTTGCGGTCGAACTGCCCGGGCTTATCCTCTTCCTTGAAAGAGTAGCCCCAGCACTCGATTTCATGCTTGAGTGGGAAAGCCTCCAGCTCAAACTTCTCGCCCTTTAGCACAACGCCCTTCTTCACTTCGTGGCACTTCACTTCAAAGCCCGGCTTTAGCAGGGCAAGGTCAAGGCAGTCCTGCACTTTTTTTGCAATCCCTTTCGGGCCGTGGATGTGAATTTCCCAGTCCCGGCCATGGATGTTCATTGTCGCGAGCAGGCCGCCAAGGCCGAGGATGTGGTCTGCGTGGAAGTGCGAGATGAAAATGTGGTTGATTTTCAGATAACTTACGCCCGCCGCGACCATTTGCCGCTGCACGCCTTCGGGCGCGTCGAAGAGCAGCCACTGCCCTTCAAAGCGCATCGCAACTGAGCTGAGGTTCCGCTCCTTTGTTGGCACGCTCGCGCTCGTGCCGAGGAATACAATCTTGATTTTGTCTGTCATGGAAAAGGATTTGCGGGGAACGGATTAAAAATACGACCAAGCGCTGGCTCATTTCCTTTTCCTAAGGCTCGCCGAAACGTAGTCATTTATCGCCCCGAGGGTGTCGTAGGCATTGCTAAATCCAAGCTGCATGAGTATCGCAGCTTCAAAGCCGTGCTTCATTCCATGTGTTGCCCTGTTTACGGTTGAAAAAGTGAAAAGGTTTGTATCATCGAGAAACTTTGCCATAGTCATGGTTTTCGCGAGCATTCCCGAGAGGCTCGCCCTGTTAGTTTCAATGCCATTTTCACGCAAAAGCCTTGCGGCATTCGCATTTCCATGCCCCCCAAATGCCGAGCGCCGCATATTTTTTTCCAGGGCGACAAGCTTTACCAAAGAGTCAAATTCATGCGGGGCACTCCCGACTGCCTGGGCCGTCTTGAGGAGTATAAAATGGGACATGCCGTGGATGGCCTTGCTTGGAATGTTGTCAACGTGTTCGTTGAAGGTAAAAGGGTATTTTTCGCGCCACTTCACCGCTTCCTTGTACAGCTCCGCTGGAGTAAAAGGCCTTTGCAGGTCCTCCTTCACGCTCCCTTTCGCAGCCGCAATTACGCGCTCAAGAACTTCCCTGTATCCCGGCTCATGCCGCGCCCGGGCTTTTATGCGCTCAATTCCTGTACGCATGCAAAAAACAAAGCCTTTGCGCAATTTATTCTTTTCGCGCCGGGCACTGCCCGCAGAAAAGCATTTTTTTCCACGCGCGCACGTTCGCACCGAAGACTTTAATTACTTTCCATGCCACAATATAGCTAATGCCTTCTCACCCCGATTTGCTAAAGCTTCCCTCGACAAAAGAGGTTCCGGTGCCAAAGCTTCTCGTCGACCAAATCATAGGCCAGGAGAGGGCGGTTGAGCTGATTAGAAAGGCAGCGATACAGAAGAGAAATGTCCTTCTTGTCGGCCTCCCGGGCACGGGAAAATCAATGCTCGCAAAGGCGATGTCAGAAATAATGCCGCTGCAAAAGCTCTCGGATGTGCTCATTTACCCAAACGATGAGGACCCGAACACTCCGGTTGTGCGCGCGGTCAAGGCAGGGGAGGGGCAGAAAATCCTCGACCACGCAAGGCTTGAGGGCAAGGCGCAGGAGGACAACATGCGCCTGATAGGAATCCTTCTCCCGCTCGGATGGTTTCTTTTGAGCTACGTGCTCTGGAACCTTAAGTACATCCCGGATGTTGTCTACGCAGCGACCCTTATTATGGGCGGCTTTCTGATGATTGGCTTTGTGCTCGGCGCGCAGGTGCGCGTGCGCGGCGGGGTGATTACTCCAAAGCTTCTTGTGAACAACTCCGGGAAAAAAATCGCGCCGTTCTTTGACGGCACGGGCGCGCGGGCGGGGGCGCTGCTCGGGGACGTGAGGCATGATCCCCTCCAGTGCCATTTTGAGGCAAATGCGGTTTATATAAAGCTTGAAAATCAAAAAGAAGGCTTTAAAAAGCCTGAATTCATAAAAAAATCTTTTAAAGAGCTTTGGGAGGAAATTAGACAGAAATATCCAAAGGAACTAATCACTGCGGAGAAGGGTTATGAGGCGATAATGCTCCCGCCGGAAGAGGAGATTTACACTTTAGGCTACAAAGACGGCAAGCCAGTGCTTTCACGCATACTTTCACTCAATAGAAGGCCATTTGAAGGCGAACTGGTTGATATACAATCCGGTGCTGCGAGTATTTCCGTTACCCCTGAGCACAAGGTTGATGTTCCCGGCAACTATAAGCTCGCCTCAAAGATTTCACCAGCCGACAAGCTCATCAAACTCATAAATGAACAAATTCTTGCAATCAGCAAATGATTGTATTTCTTATTTTCGTCAATCTTCCTGCTTTTTGTAAGAATTCTTTCTTTCAAACCCAATGGCCACCTCCGTGGATTTTTTTCACACGGACGCCGCGGCGCCCGGCTTAAACCTTTACCCCTCTTGATGCGCGGAGGAGGGGATAAAGGATTTAATGCCGGTCACCGCGTAGCGCCGTGTCTGAAAAAATTCCTTTCACGGAGGTGGCTCGAATGGATTTTTTGAAAGAACATAAAATTCTTCTTCCGACAGCGGAGGAAATCATAAATGCACAGCTCTTGGCTGAGAACGGCGGGGAGCTAACAGACAGGGAACTGTGGATTCTGGAGAATTTTTCAGAAGGCGGTGATGAGCAATGACCGCACCGGCACTGACGTCTGAAAATGAATATAAAGCTCTCAAAGGGGCTTATATTATGGAACCGATAATTACCGCGCAGGACATAATCAACACCTACTCAGCCGAGGAGCAGTTCTCGTGTAAGAAATATTTTGAATACGAAAAATTAATCAAAGAAAATCCGACTTTTGGCTACAAGAGAGCCGCCAAATTGCTCGGAATAAAAGAAGGAATGGCGAGGTGGTGGCATACAAGAGGCGCAAAGCGTGCAATCCCGCTGCCGCTAAAGGCCGTCGAGAAACTGAAGAGCGCGGGCTTGCTGCCTTTTTATGAAAACCACAAAGATGCCGAAATAATCTTCAATATTCTTGGCACCTTGTTTGGTGACGGTGGGATTGATGTCCGATTCAACACAGTCGCGTTCATCTCTTCCGATAAGAATGATGTTGATTTGTGGCATTCGGATTTGCTCAGAATCTTCCCATCCGCCCAAGGAAAAACACAGATAGTTGAGGGAGGAGAGTACGGGCATTCATACAATATCAGGTGCTATGGCCGATCCGTGGTGAGGTTTTTTGCCGCCCTTGGCACGCCAGTTGGAAATAAAGTGACCAATATCTACACTTTGCCGAAGTGGCTGGTTAATTCCTCTCAAAAATCTAGGGTTGCATTCCTAGATGGCTATCTCGCTTCGGAAGTATCTGTTCCGAGTTGGAGGCCAGATTCCCATCAACATTATAGGTTCCAAAACTTTGCCTTAGGAATTTCAAAGATTGAGTTCCTTGAAAAGGAACACATTGAATTTATGGAAAGTGTCGAATCACTTCTCGAATCTGTAGACACTCCAACTACGAATCATGTAAACAAATGCCTTTCATCTGGCAATCATCGGAAGGACGGAGCTTTTAGTGTAGGCTATCGCATATTCATAAGGACCAATTTCGACAAAGTTCTCTTCTTCAATGATAAGTTTACGCTGCGCTACGCCAAAGATAAAAAGGAAAGATTTGAGCGTGTAGTGAATGTAGGTCGCTACCACAAAAACGGCTGGGAACTGCCGCCAGAACCTTCCGGCAAAAATGATAAATTGGATGGTGCAAATAGTGTTTTAGGCGGGCAATAAATGGCTGCACTTGAGGAACTCGAAGACCGGCTCGTGGAACTGATAAGGCAACGCCGAGAGAATCGGGCAAACCTTTCTGAATATGCGGATTTGCTGCTTCGAATTGGGGGGAAAATTTCCGAACAGCGCGACGCCCAAACGGACGATGCGGAATTTGGCGGAATCATTATCCAGCTCAGGGGCCGGTCGCAAGCATCGGCACAAACACCGGCAAATAAGATGGGCTATGCCGAAAAAATGGAGAAACTGATGCGCGATTCGCCAAACGCCTACAATCCTTGGGACAGCGCGCAGGAAAAGCAGCTCTCTGATTTATACAATGGCGGCAAAACAATAAGCGAAATCAGCGCAATAATGCAAAGGCAGAAGGGCGGAATCCGGTCAAGGCTCAAAAGGCTCGGGCTGATAAAATCGCAACCCGTACCAGAAATTTTATAATTGCATCAACCGTGGTTCTGTTATGGCCGGCTTATTCGCGCATGCATGGATTGCAAACCTCGTCTTGAAAGAGCTTTCCAAAAGAGACTTCATTTCAAGTTACGAGAATGTTGATGACTATTTTTTCGGTTCGATTGCACCCGATATCCGGTACATAAAAAATTCGGCGAGGGATGTCACGCATCGCCCTTATGGCAGCAATTCAATTTTTGAGGCGCTGAAAATAAGCAGCCTTTCCATGCCATTTATGGCCGGTTATGAAACCCATCTGATTGTGGACAGCACTTGGGCGAATGACAACGGCGCAATGGGGAAAAGCATCTATCAGAATTACGGGATTGACGCGAACGACCCAATCCAGAAATATTCCTTATACCTTGCAGTGGACGATTATTTCCAGGGCGAGGCGGATTGGCTCTTTCAGTTTGAGGCGGCCGGTAACATTCTCAGGGCCAATGACACATCCATTCTGGCTAAGCTGGGGTTTAGTCAAAGCGACATCGGAAAATATAAAATTGCCGCCTCCGCCTACGTTCTGGAGCCCGGGATTGACAGATTCAACGTCTTCAACCTTCTTCCTCGCAATTTCGAGGAAAGTTTTCTCCAAAAGGCCGTGGACCAAATTCCTTCCATGTCATCATTCCTGAAAGATTTCAAAAGAATTTCATTGGAAAAATGCGTCGAATCTTTGGAGTTGTACCTATGAGGCTTGTTTTCAAAATAATTTCGGCGGTGGTTATCATGCTGTTTGCCCTCTATTTGGCATTCCACTTTGTGGGCTTTGCCCTTTGGCTTGTGTATTCATACAATTTCCTGACAGCGGTGGATTAATCGCGCTTGGCCAAGAAGTTTCAATAGAAAAAGTGTCGAATCCCTGGAGAAGTACACATGAGGCTCGCCTATAAAATTATCTTTGGGCTTTTTGCGGCATTGGCTTTTCTCGCCGCGGCTTTTTACATTTTTGGCTATGTCGGCATGCTAGTGTATTTCTACAATTTTCTGACTGCGGTTGACTGAGCCTATTTGATTATTACATCAGCTCTTTTTCCACGATTGCAGTCATAACATAGGGTTTGCAGATTATCCAGTATATTATTTCCGCCTTTAGATACTGGAATTTTATGATCAACTTCTAATTTGATGCCAACCCCTGAACGGCCGCAGTAAATACAAGTAAATTGGTCGCGCCTGAAAACCAAAAATCTTTTTCTCACCGATATTTCTTTTCTTGATTGTGGTTTCTCTTTTTCTTGTGCGAGATTATAGCCGCTATTTTCATCTACCAATTCGTTTTTATCTTCCGAATTATAGGCTAAAACAAGTGCTTTTTTCCAAGTCCCAAATCTTCTTCTATAAGTGTCTTGTGAATAAGGGGCCGAATATTTTTTTAGGTCACTCGAAAATGGGCGTCTGCCTTCCTTTTCAAGAGTTTGTGTCCATAAGCTAATAACTGCGTCAATCAATTCCTTATCCGAAACATTCATTCTCCTGCTTGTTTTCAATCCGGCCAAAATCAAAGCTTTGGAGAATCCGCCAAATTTTCTGAAATATGTTGACCATGCCGCTTTTCCATGCTGGTCAATGTCCTTTTGTGTTACCGGCCTATCGCCTATTATGCTTTGAATCCTCCTTAACTCCCCGAGTAACGAGTCCTTTGTATAATCCTCTAGAAAATTTATCTCAAATTTCCTCGCCATATCTTACTAACTGCTGCCAGAAAATAAAAAGTGAGTGTTATGCAACCTATTTAATAATTTTGCAAGCGTAATTCTAGCATGGATTTCAGGACAAAAGACGAGCAGGTGACTTCAGTCCAGAAGCGCCCCTTCAAGGGGCATGTTTACAATGTCACCACCGAAACCGGCAATCTATTTGTTGAGGATATTTTGGTTCACAATTCGGGTGGGCTTGGAACGCCGCCTCACCTAAGGGTAGAACCGGGCATGATACACCGCGCCTCGGGCGGCGTTTTGTTCGTGGATGAAATCGCAACGCTCTCAATGAAGAGCCAGCAGGAGCTGCTCACCGCGATGCAGGAAAAAAAATACTCAATCACAGGCCAGAGCGAAATGAGTTCCGGGGCGATGACGCGCACCGACCCGATTCCGTGTGACTTTGTGCTCGTGGCCGCGGGCAATTACGAGGACCTTGAGAAGGTCCATCCCGCTCTGCGAAGCCGCATAAGGGGATATGGTTACGAAATTTACATGAATTTTGACATGGAGGACACAGAGGAGAACCGCAACAGGATTGTGCAGTTCGTGGCGCAGGAAGTAAAGATTGACGGCAAGATTCCGCACTTCAGCATGGACGCTCTTGGGCAGATTATTTTCGAGGCGCGCAGGCGCGCGGGAAGGAAGAGCAAGCTCACCCTCAAGCTGCGGGATTTGGGCGGGCTTGTGAGGGCAGCGGGCGATATTGCGCGCGAGAAAGGCCACCAGCTCGTTACGCGCGATGACGTTCTCGAGGCTAAGATGAGCGCGAAAACGCTCGAGCAGCAGATTGTCTCCAAGATGATTGAGGAGAAGAAGGACTACGATGTTTACCTGCACGAGGGCACCGCGGTTGGCAGGGTCAACGGGCTTGCCGTTATGGCAGATAGCGAGGCCGGCCTGATAATGCCGATTGAGGCCGAGATTGCGCCATCGCAATCGACCTCCGAAGGCAAGGTAATCGCCACTGGAAAACTCGGCGAGATTGCAAAAGAGGCCGTGCAGAACGTTTCCGCGCTCATAAAAAAGCTCTCAGGCAAGGACATTTCCAAAAATGATTTGCACATCCAGTTCCTGCAATCATACAGCGGGGTTGAGGGTGACTCGGCCTCGGTTTCGGTAGCCACGGCGGTTGTTTCCGCGCTCGAAGGGATTCCGGTAAAGCAGAGCCTTGCGATGACGGGTTCGCTCTCGGTGCGCGGCGAGGTGCTGCCCGTCGGAGGGGTCACCGCAAAGGTGAGCGCCGCGATTGATGCGGGCTTTAAGGAAGTCATAATCCCCAAGTCCAACATGAATGATGTGGTGCTAACCGATGAGCAGGCAAAGAAAATAAAGATACTTTACGCTTCCAACATTGCCGAGGTCTTCGAGAACGCATTCGAGGCGGGCGAACCCAAGAAGAGGCTGCTAACAAGCCTGCGGAAGCTGATTAAAATCGAGCTGGGCAAGGCGCCGAAAATCCCGCTGCCGACAGACAAGATAATGCCTGCGTGAATTCAAGGATTCATCCGGCTATTCTATTTCGTGCAATTATTTGCGCTCCCCAAGTCTATCGGTCTGTTTTTTTTAAATGGATAAACGGGCTGATTTTCGGGTAAATCCTTGATTTTGCCCGACCAAAACCATATAAAGCAGAAAATGCCTTAGAACAAAACATGCAAAATGGCAAGCCATATGTCGTGGCGGCAGCCCTGCTCGCGGTTTTGGCCCTTTTGGCCGGATGCGCCGCCAGTGATAATGCAATTGGCGGCTATGTCAGGCAGCTGCCTGAGGTGAAAGCCTTTTTGGAGCAAAATCCAAATGCAACCATCAAACTTGTTTTGCTGGATGCAAATGCAGTCCGTGCAGACATGAATTTCATCGCGGAAAAATGCGGGAGGCCGCTGCCGGTACAAGAGTATTACCAAGTCACCGTGGAAGACCAGGCAAGCAGGATTTTCATCTGGCTCACTGCCGGCCAGCAGGTGCAGTGCCTTGTGCGTGAAGCCACCGGAAAACAGCCTGCCGATGCCAAGGCAACAGGGTTCCCTCAGGGGCTTAGCAAGGGCATTGGCTGCGATGACAATAACCCGCAAACAATCGACTTCTGCAATCCGTTGAGTTATCCATATCCGAAAAACAAGCCAGTTCAGCGGCCGGACAATAATGCACAGGATTCTGTTCAGGCCAACCGTGACTGCAAAAGCCTTGGCGGAGAAGTATGCACTGAAAGCCAGCTCTGCAGCGGCACTTCCATCGAAGCAGCCGACACTGCCTACTGCTGCTCCGGAAAATGCGCAAGGAAAAGTGCAGGCGGCGGGGGGCCTTCCGGCGGAAGGGGCGGATCTTCAGGCGGCACTGAAACACAGGCCCCAACCGCTCCAACAATCGCTCCAAGCGTCCCCAGCGTTCAAAACAATGCCCCGGCGCGGGAGAGCGTGCCCGCCCTGTCAATGTCCACTCCGCAGGCAACAGGCATCACCACGACTTCGGCGTCAATCACTTGGACAACCACGGAGCCATCGGACGGGAAAATAAGGTGGGGCACGACACAACAAATCGCCACCAACACCACGCCCTTCACCTTGCCGTGCTGCTCAACGGACCACAATTATACAATCGCTTACCTGGACCCTGGGACGCTGTATTATTTCACCGTTTATTCCGCAACCCAGTCCGGCCAGTCAACCGGCGGCACTGTACACTCATTCACGACCACTTCATTGCCCAAACCTGCCCCTTTGCCCGCGCCGGTCCTGAGCGGAATCAGCGCCACAGGCATTACTTCCAATTCGGCCTCGGTTACGTGGAAGAGCAACGTTGAAACAAAGGGAGCGGTTTCGTATGGCACTACCACCAGCCTCGGGAGTTCCGCCACCGAATCTGCTTATTCCCCTGACCACAACGTGCAGCTGACAGGTCTGGCGGCATCCACAACTTACTATTATGCCATTGATGCGACTGACACGAATAATTTGGCAGCCCATAGCGCCCAGTATTCGTTCGCGACCCTCGCCTCGCCACCAGTAATTTCAGGTGCACAGGTAACGATAGACAACGTCCGGGGGCTCCACGCAAAGTGGACAACTGATGTCGGTGCAGACGCCAAAGTGCTGGTCAACACCAACCAAAGCCAGTTGGGAAGCGGAAGCGACCTTGTCTTCGCCAACCAAAACCAGTGGCAGGACCACAAGGTATTGCTGAACGCCCTGGCGCCGAACACTACTTATTATTACACAATTAGTTCCACCAACGCCAACGGCACAGCCACAACGCCAACGGGAACATACACGACGCCAGGGCCCATTGCCATCAGCAATGTAAATGTGGCCTTTGGCACTTTGAACGGAATTCCGATTGCAACTTTTAGCTGGGCCAGCAGCGCAAGCGGAAGCACCGCAGTTGCGTTCAGCAACAGCGACCAGACACTTGAAGTTTCGAACGGGCCTACCGGCATAGCCGATTCAAGTGCCGGGACATCGCATTCCATTACCACCGGTTTTGATGCCGGGAAAACCTATTACTACAAAGTCATGACCTATAGCGGAAGCGGCTATGGGGAAAGCGCCATAACAACATTCACAATGCCGGGCTAGCCACAGCCCCTGCCCGCGCAAAACCATTTTCATTTTTCCGCATTTCCCTATCCTGCAAGGTTCCACATGTACTGGAAATATTTCTCGTACGAATCCGCGAGCTCCTTGTTGTGGATGAGAATTCCCGTAGGCCGCTCGGTCCAGAGCAGAATCCCTACCTTGTCGTTGCGGATTATTGTCTCGGTGAGCGGCTCGAACCCTGTCTTGGTGTAGCGGATTTGCGTGCCCTTTGGGTACCTCTCCTCCGCATTCCATGCCTTTAGCGATTCGTAAAAAAGCAGCTCTGCATCGATGCCCTTCTCCGCCCTCTTTTTGTGGTATTGCTCCCACCACGCCTCTCCCATCATCAGCGACTTTTCAGATGAGCCGAGCGTGTGGTGCTCCTTCCCCCCGGCATCGAGCAGCTCGTAGAGGATTTCGCGCATGCCCCGCACGCCCCTATACACCGTGACCTCGGGCTTTTCCTTCGCCCCATCTTCGCGCGCGAGAAGCTCTGGCAGGATTTTCTCGAGCCTCTCCTTCTTCTCATCAATGTACTCTATCAGGTGCTTGGGGTTCGAGGATTGGTAGATGTGCATCTTGCCCTGCTTTGTGTACGAAACAAGCCCCTTTTCGGTGAGCCTGCCAAGGGCGCTATGCACCACCGAGTTGTGAAGCCCCGTGCGCTCAAGCACTGGCCCTGCGCTCGAAGGCCCGAGCTTTAGGAGGGCAAGATAGACCTTGATTTCGGTCCCGGTGAGGCCGATGTCCTCGAGGATTTGCGTATCCATCAAGCGACACCCCGCTTGGTCAACGAATTGAACAAATGAATATTTGGCGAATATTTCTCATTGTTCAATTCGTTGGGGTGCCCTGCCTTCGGCAGGACTGGCTCACTTCGTTCGCACATAAACATACTTGCCCTAAGGGGCTAATTAAGCTTTTCTATTGTCCTCCTTTTTAGGAGAATAATTGCATAAATATGGATTCGGCAGCATTGTGTATAGTGAAACAGTTATTTTGGTGAAACCATGTTGTTTGAAGTCCTTTCACGCGCATTCAATTTTGACCTTGGTTGGTTCGTGCCGTTTGTCATGAACAATTTAATCTGGGTTTTCGTGCTCGCATGCCTCGGGCACTTCATTTACGGGAAAGGCCCGATTGCTGGGGCTGTTTTCGTCGCCGTTTACCTTTACGCGACATTTGATTTTGCAACCGCACTTGGGTGGGTTTTCCGCAGCGGGGTATTCTGGGTTCCGGTAATTGTCTTCATCGCGAAAATAGGCTATGTCGCGTTTTTCGGGGAAAAGGGCTTTTCGCGCCTTCCATTTCCCTGGTTTGCGAGCCTTGCATATTTTGGGGCGCTCATTTACATAAACGTAATTTTGGCGTAAAGGTGTTTGGAGGTTTGTTTTATGATTGTGAAAAGTTTTGCACAGGCGGCAATGCTCTCTGTTGGCATTGTTTTTGCCGGGCTGATATTCGGCGCTTCGGAATTGCTTTTCTCGCCCTTGGGGTTCACTGCAATCCTGCTTGCGCTCTTCCTTGAGATTTTCGGAAACAGGTGGTGAAATGAAAGAATTGCTTGGTTTACGCCCGCTTCTGCCTCTTCCTCTTCTCCAGCTCGAATTTGCGTATTTCCTTCTCCCAATAATGGTGCAGCTCCGGGTATTTTGCGGTGCTTAATTTTTCCCTGTGCTCCTCGATGCGCTTGTCAAGCGACTCAATGGCCTTCCTGTATTTGCTCTTGCTCACTTGCCTGCCCCCCTCGCCAGGCCCTCGGTTTTGAGAAATTCTGCCTTGGCTGCCTCGAAAAGCTTTTCAGCCTCTGAAAGCGGTATCTTGGCGGCTGTTCCCTTCCCAGCCCTCTCTGCCCTGTAAACTTCAATCAGGTCATCTGCGATTCTTTCCGAGAAGCCATGGCCGGTTATCATCTGCCTGAATTTCCTGTTTGAAAACCCAATGCCTTTTTTGTGGCACTGTATCAGGAAAAGTGTTTTGAGCCTGAGCATCAGGGAGTAAACAGCCGTGCTTATGCCTGCAGGCTGGCCATTTTTGCCCCGATCGTGCAGAACCTCCCTTGTTTTCCTGAACGCGCCGAGAGTGTCCGCAAGGAATTTCCCAAATTCAGGCTTTGCCCGCACTTCGCGGAGCTCTTCGAGCAGTGAGGCATTGAGGATTGGCTTCGCCTCGCTTACAATTTGCTTAAGGAAGAGGGTCGGGTCTCTTTTCATTTCTCCAATGAGCCCTTCCCTGGTTTTCACCAGGAAATCAAACGTGCCGGTATTCCTCAAACCGATTTTCCTGCCGGCAATCACAAGAATGTCTATGTCCGAGGTTTCGGTTTGCTCGCCCCTTGCGCGGCTGCCGAAAAGGAAAACCCCCTCCACATCGCCCAAATACGGCCTGAGCAATTCAATCACTTCGGCCGATATGTCATAAGGCTTCTTTTCAAGAATTACCAGCGCCCTGCGGCCAATCCATCTCTTGGGGGTGTAGACGATGCTGCCGTTGCCGAACCTCACAACATCCTTTTCGATGATTTCCTGGACATTCAGGGTCTTAAGCATAGTATATACTTGTCTATACTAATTTTTAAGCCTTCTTGGGGCATGGCCAAGGTTTGTTTCGGAGGGCTGATGGAAAAGCCTGATTACCAGGTCGCGCGAGCTAAACCACCACAATCTTGCCTTCGCTTAGCATGAATTCGCCCCTCTTGAGCTTCGAGGGCTTTGCCTGCTTCCTGCCCTCGAATTCTATGCTCTCTTTGCCTATCGCTTTCACAATGCCAAGCCACTTCCCGTCGCTTGAGTAGACAGGAAGCCCCACGAGAAGCTTTGTGATTTTCCTGCGCAAATCAAGCGCCTTGGAAAACTTGTATGCGGCATACCCGGCAACAAAGCCCATAAGCGCCCTTCCGGCGAGCCATGCCAAACCCGCGTACGGCGCCGCGGCAATCACAAGCCTTGCTGAATCCAGTATGAACCAGAGTATTAGCGCCGCCGCCCCTGAGAGGAAATACTTGCGGATGTAGTAGGCCTTTTTTAGCTGCACCGCATCGACGCTCTTGCCGATTACAAAGAAAACGGAAACAAGCATCAGGTATAGCAGCACCTGCCCCGCGGCATTCGAGGCGCGCGGGCCTATTGCGGCTGCCGGGTTTGTGGATTCCTGGTATGCCGAGAGAATGCCGATGAAGAAGAGTATTATCATCATGATGTAGACCGGAAGGCTAACGCGCTGCAAAGATAGGCTGCCGGTCACAGAGCGCACGGCGGCAACGAGCCTTGATTCTATTCCCGTGCCCTTGAGTATTAGGTAAATCCCGACGATAAAGCCCATGCTCGTAAAAAAGAGGTTGGCAAGTCCCATCGATGCGAGAATTGACCACACCATCACAACAATTCCGGGGACGAGTATGAATGTGCGCGCAAAGTCCGGGTCATTTAGCGCGTTCTTTATTGTGAAATACGCGCCCTCGACCTCGTTTGCCTGTGAAACTATTATGGTCTCCTTCGAAACAATCGGCGCGCGCCCCTGCAGTATCGGGATTACCTGGTCATCCTCTGCGCCGTCGGTTACGAGCACTATGCCCGTTGCCGGGAACTTGCCGAGCACGGCATCTAGCTGCGCTGCGACCTTGCGGTCGGATTCAAATCCGGTCTTGCCAACTCCAGTTAGTATCGCAACCTCGGCGTTTGCCTGCAGCGCGACCTCGTCGTATTTTTTCACCGCGCCAAACGCGCTGTTCGAATCGGAATCCGTAGGGTCCGCCAAAAGGAGCTTAACGCCCGCCTTGATGCAGTTCTGGCGGCCAACTATCGGCCCCTGCACCCCTGCCTTGCGCCCAAAATCATTGTCCCGGTCAACCGAGACCACCAGCAGGTTTTCCCTCTCGTTCATGCATTCACCGATTTTCCGTTTTGCGAGCGTAGCGAGCACCCTGTCCCCTTTGGGACGAGGCATCGTACCCTACGGGTACAATGAGGCCCCCCGAAGAGGGTTCGCGGCACCAGCCGTTCGCAAGGGCTGTGCTAAACCTATTTATAATTGGTTAATCATTTCATTAATATACATATTCCCAAAGGGCAACCGGCGGGGCAGCGATTTTGCCGGATTTAATTCAATCGACGAAGAAGTGGTTTGCAATGGAAGAGCCGGGGCACGCAGAAGAGCACGGTGGCGTGGGGCACGCCGAGGAAAAGGAAGTAAAGAAGGGCGTTTTTGTCGTGCTTTTGGCGGCCGTGGTGGTGGGCGCCCTTCTGATATTGCGCTACTCTTCGGCAATACTTGACAACATTCTTCCCGTCGCGATTGCGCTCATAATTGTTTACCTGGCTGCAAGGTTCCAGTTCCTGCTCCGCCTCAACGAATACGAGCGCGCGGTGATAATGCGCTTTGGGCAGGTTAACAGGGTCGGAGGGCCTGGCTGGACAACACTTTTCCCGCCGTTTGAGACATACAAGGTAGTTGACCTTAGGGCAAAAACAATCGACACGCCTCCGCAGGAGGTCATAACCAAGGACGGCATCGAGGTCAAGATTGATGCCGTGGTCTACCTGAAGGTCAATCCGGATGACCAGAGCGTAATTAACAGCGTTGTCGGGGTGGATGATTACGTGAACGCCTCAAGGCTTTTTGTCATGGGCCTGATCCGCAACCAGGCAGGCACAAAAACTTTCGATGAGCTCATAACCGATGTGGGCGAGCTCAACACGTACCTCAAAAAGGAGCTTGAAGGCCTCTCGCAGCGCTGGGGCGTCACGGTTGAGGAGGCGACAATTACCGAAATAGTCCCCCCCGAAGATGTGCAGGCGGCAAGGGAGGGCCAGCAGATTGCGCTGCAAAAAAAGCTCGCGCGCATGGAATCTGCCGAGGCGCACAAGGCCGAAATCGAGGCGGTGCGTGACGCGGCGGGGAACCTGAGCGACAAGGCGCTCGCCTACTATTATGTCAAGGCGCTCGAAAAGCTCGGCGAGGGCCAGAGCTCGAAAATAATATTCCCGATGGAACTGACCGAGCTTGCAAAATCAATTACCCACAAGCAAATCCCGCAGCAGGGCATCGAGGCGCTATTGCGCCGGTACGCGCCGGCAATCAGGAAAATTGCGCTCGCAAATGAAGAGGCGCGGTCCGCCGCAAAAAAGGAAAGGCAAAAGCGCCGCGCTAAGAAAAAGTAAGCCGCCCAAATTCCCCGGCCCTGGCCAATGGCGGATTTTTACAAACCGTTTTTTTCTCCATGGCCCGCCGGCATCGGCAATGAGGCCTGATTTGTTTTATAAATCCGGGAATGGTTTTTGCTATCGGCAAGGGCTTTGCAGGCTGCCAATGTAAGGAGGGGTTTAAATGGAAAAAACAGTCAGCATCAGCATTCATCTTTTTGGAAAGCCGGAGTGGGAATTCGGCGGGAAGTCACCCCTAAAGAACTCAGGGCAAAGGGCGATGAGCTCAAGGCCAGGCTTGATGAAATAGCGGGCAGCCTGCAAAAACTTTCCGGCAAGGGATGGGAATATGACATGGGGCTTTACGATATAATGCTCAGCAAAAACATATCAAAAGCCGCGGCGGAAAAGGAACCGGCGAGGCTTGGTATAGATGGGGAAGTTTACGAATGGGAAGATGAATAGCCAAAAAGGGCTTTCAGCCTCTCCCCCGCATCCTGTCTATGTGGTAGCGCACCGAGGGCATGTAGAGTATGGAAAAGAGGGCAAAAAACGCCACAACTCCTGCGATTGCTATGTCCCAGTAATTGAAGATGGATGCGGTTTCGATTAGCGCGGCGATGAAGAGCGTGATTGTTGCGAGCAGGCAGAGGAGCGCGACATCTAGCAGCACCGTGCGAAGCTCGTGCTTCTGGAACGCATTCTTTGAAATCGCGGCATGTATGATTCCGCCCGCAATCGCCGCTATGAAATACGCCATGACCTCCGGCATTCCGTGGGGCAGATAGCCAACCGCGCGTGCAACCCCTGCCTCGAAGCTGTTTGCGGTCACTTCAGAGCCTATGAAAAAGCCTATCACTGAGGCGTTCCATGCAAGAAGCTCGATTGCCCCTGCTCCCCAGAGAAAAGAGAATATAATGGCCCTTGCCATCACGCCGAAATTGTTCTTGAAAATGAGCGTAAAGCAGCGGCTGAACTCCTTGCCATTCCCAAAGCATTCCCCATCCCCGATCACCTCGCCAGTCGCGATGGCATTGCCAGTGATTGCGGCATGCACCTTCTTCTGCTCGGTAAAGACGGCGTCCTTTGGCGGGATTGCGCACGCAAGGCCAAAGGGCGAATTCGCGCATCCGGCGGCGGAATCCGGCAGCATCACCGACCAAAAGCCAAAGGCGAGCACCATCCCGACAAAAATCCATCCATAGGAGTGAATGACATGCGAGCGAGAGGCGATGAATGCAAAAGGGACATCGCTTTCCGAGGTTTCCTTCTCCTCTTCACTCACAAAGAGCCTGTGGATGATTGGCATAAAGCCCACGGTTATCAGCAAAAGCATGGAAACCGAGGTGGCCTCGGGGAAGGTGTTGTAGGCAAGAAACATCGCCATCGTGGTGACGATAAATGCCATCAGCGAGAGCGTGAGGGGGTGCTTTTCCGAGCGGAGCAGGCTGTATAATGTCTCAAGAACCATTTGGCAAACCAACCCAATTAAGGCATGGGGATTTAAATAAGTTTCTGGGCGGAGTAATGTTAAATCGGGCTGTTTTTGGTGCTTTTTATGGCGAAATCGGAACTTGTGCTGCCGGGCGAATTTCTCGCAAACGAGGAGGAATTCATGGCAGGCCAGAATGCCTATGATAACGGGCAGGGCGAGGTTTTTTCAAATTCCATAGGGTTCAAAGAGCTTGATGCGCAAAAGCACGAGGCCGGCGTTAAGAAGGTCACCCGCGAGGTCAAAATCCTCGAAAGGGGATGCACGGTATATGCTATCGTAAACTCGGTCAAAACCAACGCAGCGCTTGTGACAATCCTCTCCGCAGAAAAGGACGGCGAGCGCCGCACCGTGCACAATGGCATGGCATCGGTTGCGGTCTTTAACATCGACACCCAGTACATCAAGGGAATCGAGGACACTTTCCGCGCAGGCGACATACTAAAGGCCAAGGTCATGGACGTGACCCCTTACGGAGTCGAGCTGACGACCAAGGAGCCTGAGCTCGGGGTTGTAAAGGCATACGGCATCAAGTCAAGGCAGCCGCTGCACCTAATCGACGGAAGGCTTCGCGACCCTGTCACGGGCGATATGGAGACTAGGAAGATTTCAACAGAGTATATGCTGAGGTGAAAAAAGCATGAAGATGGAAGTCATAAAGAACGAGAAGGAAATGGCCGAGTTCAGGCTCGAAGGGGAGAGGCACTCATTCCCGAACCTTTTGCGCTCAAAGCTTTTGGAAAACAAAGGGGTCGAGTACGTTTCATACGTTCTTGACCACCCGCTCGACAAAAGCGCGCGCTTTGTGATAAAGACCTCGGGCAAGACCCCGAAGAAAGCCCTCGAAGAGGCGGCAAAGGAAATAGAGTCCGACCTCGAGGAGTTCGGCTCGAAAATAAAAAAAGCTATGAAGTGACCTTTTTCTTTTCGTTACACGAAAATAAACCTTCCAAAACCTTTTAGGTTTTGCGAGGCCTCGTCCACGGAGTGGACAAGGAAGCTCAACCAAAAGAAAAGTGTATTGCGAAATGCGCAACACTACTTAAACTCTTCATCCCAAATTTCTTCTCATGCCCGGCAAGCTGAGGGAAAAGCTAAAGTGGCTCGACCCCTTCACATATGTCGACCACTACGTAATGCCTGTTGTGAACCCAAATAAGAACGAGCACATCGAGCTCGCCGTTGATGTGGTTTTCGCGTTCATTTTCGCATTTTTCCTCTACAACTTCGTGCTCGCATTCCTGCTTGGCACCGCAAGCCCGCTTGTTATTGTCTACTCCGGCTCAATGGAGCCTGAGCTCTACCGCGGCGATGTGGCAATACTCACAGGTTCAAAAGACATCAATGTCCGGGACGCAGATGTTGATTTCCCGCTCGCAAATAAGCCGGTGCGCGAATTCGCGAAGCCAAATCTTGGGCAGTACATCGGCTATGAGCGGCTCGCAGGGATTTCAATTGGCGAAAAAAGCTACGCGTTTGACAACTCCGGCCCTGTTGTTGTCTACCGCTCAACCCTTAACGGGCTTGACATCATCCACCGCGCCGTGCTAAAATTGCACGCGCCCGACGGGGACTACCTGATAACCTACGGCGACAACGGCAGGACCAACAATGTCTTCGACGAATACTGCCCGCCCTCGCCAACCCCATTGGACTGCATCACCGAGTACCCGGTGCCCGTTTTGCAGCTCAAGGGCAAGTACCTCTTCCACATCCCCCTGGTAGGGTATGTGAAGCTTCTGATTTTCGACGACCTGCCAAGGCTGCTCTTCGGCAGGTAAGCGACTGGCTTTTGGGCAGGCATCGGGCCTGCAATTTGGCGGCAGGTACCATTTTTCCAACATTGTGGTTCAGCTGCTGTATCAAGAAGCGAGACAATTGTGTTGTGTATTATTACAATCAATATGCTTGCAAAGTGACTTATGTATATGTTGTAGATATTTGTGTGCACTTAATAAAATTTACGTGTGGACTATTTATATGGATATAAAATTTGATCCTTATCACATTGGAATCAAATTTCAACTTTTTTTTGTTGTCAGTGCTTTTATAAATAAAATGTTGCCACGTTTAAAAAAGAGCGGTTATAAAGTTAATTTGGATATTTCGCTCCCATCTTCTAGTGTATCACCGCAACCTTATAGAAAAATAGCTGAAAAAGATAGTGTTAGATTGGAACTAAACTTAGCGGCTAATTCAATAAACGTAGTTTCAGAAAACCCTGCTAAATCTATTAAAGTTTTTAAAGAAATTATTGACCTAGTAGAAAGTGAAGATTACAAGTTAGATAAGGTTATTGAATTTATTGAAGTGATAGTTAATACGCATGTGGCTACCAAATCTAAACCGGCTGAATTACTCAGTAAAAAGGTGCTATTTGATTTTAGTGATATCTCTGGAGGGCTAGAGCTTTCGCCACATTCAATAAAATACTCTAATTATTTGGACGAAAGTGCAAAAGATAAGTTTGCAGAGTTTACGATTCAACCAAACTTAGCTAACCCTGATAAACTTTTTATGTCAATGGTTTGTAGGCGAAAATCCAAAGATGAAATAATTACTTTTACCAATGGTATCAAAAAAAATATTGGTCAATTTATAAAAAAATTAGAGGGTTAAAATGGCTATTTCTATGTCAAAGGGAGAAATGACCGCGTTAGAGTTTCGAAATAATTTTGAGTTTGTGGGGAAAACTGATCGACGTTCAGGTTTCGAAGATTTTTTATCCTGCGGTTCTAAAAAAACAAATGTGGGTATTACAGGAGAAGATAGTCTTACGGATACTGCGGTTATTCCTATAACCACTTTTCATACGCAATGGTATGCATATACCTCAGTTTCGAATTTCCTGCTAAGTTTGCCGGAAATAATTACTTTTACTATGCCGCAGATGTCATATGGCTCGCTTTATCTTGGAAATACCACAAAAGTACCAGTTGGGATGGTAACTTTTTCGCCAAAAATACAAAATTTGATGAAAAAGAATTCGCTGATGGATTCTCTGTATAGTGAATTAAAAAGTAAACTTTTGGAAATAGAAAATAACATTCCAGGGCTTCAAGATCCAAATATAACAATTTTTTTGGAAGATGATATTGAGATATCAAATTGGAAAAAAACGGTCGTGTTAATAAAAACATGTAAACTAACCTTTGATGAAGAATTAATAATTTTTAGAATGGTTGATGGTCCCATTAAAGAAATAATAGATGAATTTAGGCAAAAGTTTTCGGATAAAAAATCTCTAAATAAACTCTCTTTATTTTACAAGAATCTGTATATCAAACTCGAAAATTGAAGTTATTAGCTTTGAGGTGATTAAATGGTCTTTGACCCATCAGAGTTTCATGTGCTTGCCCAAAAACTTATTTCTGACAGTTCTTATGATCAAAGTTCCAGATTGAGAACCGCCATAAGTAGAGCATATTACTCTGCATTCTTGATATCAAAAGAAAAATTAGAATCCCTCAGAGGTAAACCTTACACTAAAGTCGAAAACGAGACAATACATAAAACCGTAATTGAAGGATTAGCAAAATATAATTCTGATTGGAAATACCTGCTTTTTAATTATAGAAACAAACGAAATGAAGCTGATTATGATTTAAGCGCTTATTTTACTGAGCAAACTGCAAAAGAATTTGCTCAAAAATGCATAGATTTTATTGCTTATATTCAATAATGTTATTGTAATACAAATCCTCTTTTTATCGCTTGCTAAATTGTTCCCAAAAAATAGTCTGTAATTTTGAACTTGGGCCGCCGAGAGAGTTTTAAAGGTTGCGCTCTTTCCACTATTAAGTGCAGAACATGGAACTTGTTTTTGAGGACGCGGCGGTATTCAAGAGGTACGTTGACGGCATTGCGGTGCTGGTCGACGAGGCCGAGTTCATAATAGATGAGAAGGGCCTCTCCCTTAAGGCAACCGACCCCTCGCAGATTTCGCTTGTTGACTTCTATCTGCCGCGCAAGGCATTCAAGAAGTTCGACGCCGGCCAATCAGGCAAAATCGGGGTTGACCTAAACTACTTCAACCAGGTGATGGCGCGCGCAAAATCGGGCGACCAACTCGAGCTCTCGCTCTCCGATGACAAGTCAAAGCTCTCGGCGGTATTTTCCGGAAGCGCGAAGCGCTCATTCTCAATCCCGCTCCTGGACCTTAACACGGCAGACCTTCCGCTCCCGCGCATTGATTTCGACTCCGAGGTAACGGTAAAGGCGGACGCGCTAAATGACAGCTTCAAGGACGCGAACCTGATTTCAACGCACATCGTGCTCTCGGTGAAGGCCGACAGCTTTCTTATAAGTGCGGCTTCGAGCAAGGGGAGCTTGGAGAACACCTACGGCAAAAAGGACAGGAGCGTGGTTTCAATCAAGTCCACCTCCGACACGCGCGCGATGTTCCCGCTCGACTACCTTGTGAGCATAATCAAGGCAACGGCATCCGACACCGAGGTAACTCTCCGGCTCAAGAACAGCGCCCCGGTTGAAATCACCTACAGCATAGGCGAGGGCAGATTGCAGTATTTCCTCGCGCCGAGGATAGAGAACGATTAGAATTACTTTTTCATTGAATTGTTTTTCGGATTAATTATTTCTCCGCCTTTCATGCCTTAATATTGTGATGGCTATGTTTCGTAATTGTTCTTTCATCAGACCGACTCTGATTATTGAAAGATCTTTTACCGATATTTTATCATGCGAAGGGTCCCTGAGTTGCCTGTCAATTCTCTGCATCGCCGAAACGTGTTCTTTTCTTATTTCCTCTATAACCTCATTAGGTACAAAAGGGAACCGTCTTTTCAGTTCCGCAAAAAACCGCCCAGGCTTCTTATATTTGGTGTGAACGCTTTTCAATAACCTGATTAATCCTTCAGGCCGTTGTTTCCCTTTCGGATTCGGCTCTTTATGCGGCGGAAGCGAGAACCTTTTCATGCTCAGCACGTCTTTTCAATTTCCGCTATTTTCCCAACGCGCCTCTTATGCCTCTCTTCGCTGAGCGGCTTTGCCTTCAAAAAAGCGTTCAGTATTTTCTTCGCCTGCGCAACCGGGTATGTGCGCCCGCCAAGGCAGAGCACATTCGCGTCGTTGTGCTCCCTCGCCACACGCGCAGTGTAGGCATCAAACGGACTTGCCGCCCGCACTCCATTGACTTTGTTCGCGGCGATGCTCATCCCGATTCCGGTGCCGCACACCAAAAGCCCGAAGCGTCCCTTCTCCTCTGCCACCTTCCTCGCGACTTTGATTGCAAAATCCGGGTAATCAACGGAATCCTCGCCAAACGCCCCGACATCCACCGTCCCGATGCCCTTCTTCTCAAGCAGTTTCTTGAGCGCCTCTTTTGTGGCAAATCCGGCGTGGTCCGAGCCCATGTAAAACTTCACAACAAAACCAATTGCTTCAAGCCGCGAAAGGATTTAAACCCTATACTGGGCACACTTATCATTGGAATATCGCATGATTGAACTAAAGAACGCCAGTTTCCTGCGCTCGAGCATCGAGGCGCTCTCATCATTCATTCCAGAAGGCAATTTCAGGTTCAATGAGAAAGGGGTGCACTTCCGGGCAATGGACCCAAGCCAGGTGCTGCTCGTAGACTACCTTATGGAAAAATCCGTTTTTGATTCTTACTCGGTCGAGCCGTGCTTTGTTGGCATGAACCTTGAGGAGCTGCGCAAAATCGTCTCAAGGGCGCTGCCTGATGATGCAATCAATATCAGCATCTCTGAATCAGAGTGCACCCTTAGCCTTCGCGGAGAGCTCGAGCGCTCATTTAGGCTCCCATTGCTCGACATTGCGGGCGATGACATCAAGCTCCCGGATGCCAAGTTCGATGCCCGCATAGAAATCAACGCGCGGCTGCTGCGCGAGGCCCTAAAGGACGCATCACTTTTCAGTTCAAGCGTTGTTGTGCGCACCAAAGGCGAGCGATTCATGCTGGAGTCCAAGGGCTCCGGAGGCACGCTCAATGTCAATTCCTCGCACAACAACGGCGTGCGTGTCAAGTCAAGGGTTGATGTTGTCTCAAAGTACTCGCTCTCATACTTCCACAACATCGTAAAAGAGGCCGACCAGAATTCCACAATCGTTCTCGAGCTAAAGAGCGACTCGCCCGTGAAGGTCAGCTACATGATAGGCAAGAGCGAAATACGGTACTACCTCGCGCACATGCTCCTCTAAATGCGGGGCATTTGGCGCAATAATGCTTATCCGGAATTTTTGGTGGCGCAATGTATTCGGTTCAGGAACTCCAGCACGCGAAGAACTATCCGTTCTCAAAGCTTGCAAAAAGCGTGCTGCGCGAATCAGGCCTCTCGCTTGAGGACACTCCCGATGATGTGATAGGGCGCGCAAAGGCCATGGTTTGCGCGGCTTTCTCCGACGAGGGCTATAGCACGCATATCCAGTCCTCGCCGCAGCTTTTGCGAAATGAAATCCTCGCCTTTCCAGTGGCGAAAATAATCGTGTCAATAATAGGGCGCGTCGAGCTCTACCGGAAATTTTCCAATATGGTGGCCGAATCAGTACATGCGAGCGCGCGAAATGAGAAGGATGGCGGCCTATTTGACCTCGCATCCGAGCTTGGGGTGAAGTTCGACATCCCCGAATCGCGGGATTTTTTCGCCCAGATGGCGATGCAGGACTACCTGCGCGCGGACCTTGAGGCAACAGAGCTAAAGCTTGTGAACCAGAGCCTTGAGGGCGGGAAAATTTTCATGAGCCGCAACGAGTTCGCGCGCCTGCTCCCGATGATTGCAGGCCAGCAGGTCAAGGATTCGCTTCCCGTGCAGGTAAAGGGCGTGCCGCAAAAATTCTCCGATGCCGCAAAATCTGCGGAGAAGGAATTCGCAACCGCGGTGCGCAAGAAATTCTCGAAAACGGATTTCGGAGAGGTGCAGCCAGAATCCTTCCCGCCGTGCATGTCAAAAATTTACACCGAGCTTTTGGCGGGCGTGAAGGCGACGCACTCCGCGCGGTTTGCGTTCGCCACCTTTCTGCACTCAATCGGGATGAGCCAGGAAAAAATCGTGGACATGTACCGTGCAACCCCGAATTTCAACGAGAAAATCACAAGATACCAGGTGCAGAGGCTTGTCAGCAAGGGGAGCGAGGGCTACTCCTCGCCCGGATGCGACAAGATGCGGTCATACAACCTCTGCGTCGCAAACTGCCCGAACACTTACCATCCCGTGCAGTTCTACAGCCGCGAAGTGCACAGGCAGGGCAGCGCAGCCGCGCCGCAGGCCATCGCCCCTGCAGAGCAGTGAACGCCGGGCGGGATTGCGAAGAATTTTATTTTCGCCACTTCAATTTAACTATTTTTTTGCCGGCCGCGCCCGAAAACCATTTTTTTTCGGCGGCGCTGGCATTTTTTAGCAAATTTTTGCCGGTTTTTTATTTTTTTCGGGATTTTTTTTCGCGCGCGCAGTTTTTTGCGCGATTTTCACACAATGCTTAAATATCAGGAGCGCATAATACTTGTGCAATAATTTTTTTCGCGAAAAGCAAATTCTTCAACGGAGGAAAACCAAAATGGCAGCAAAGAAAAAAAAGAAAAAAAAGTAATTTCCAGATAGCCTTTAATTTTTGGCTGATTTGATTTCGGCGCCGGTTTTTGTCGGCGCCGGACAATTTTTTATTTTTCCACGCCTTTTCGCGGGGGGTTAAAACCTTTTCCTATTTTTTGCCGTCCGCCTTATTAATCCTTTTTCAGCGCCTCTATTTTATGGGGTCGGAAATTTTCCTGCATGAGGCGCTGCGGCAATATTACACGAGCCGGAAGGCGCCCGCGGTGCCCGAAATCGGCTCGCGCGAATTTGGCATCGGCGAATTCGGCCGCAAAATATCATCACGCCACCTCTCCTTCCGCACGGGCGAGGAGCTCAACCACTTCCTTGCCGAGCGCGCGCCGTTCTACATTTCCTATTCAAACGCCCTCTACCAGTTTCCCGCGGCGCGCCCGATGGAGGCAAAGAGCCTGCAGGGCGCGGACCTCATTTACGAATTCGACGCCGACGAGATAAAAACAAACTGCAAGCTCGGGCACGATTCGTGGAAGTGCGGCTCGTGCAAGGCTTCTGGGAAGGGGCGGCTGCTTCTCTGCCCCGAGTGCGGCTCCGGAACAAGCGTTGAGGAGTGGGTGTGCCCGGAGTGCCTTGGCGAAGCAAAGAAGCAGACAGCGCGCCTAATCTCGTCGCTGCGCAAGGACTTCGGCCTTTCCGAGGGAATTTTCACGAACTTTTCCGGAAGCAAGGGGTTCCACATCCACGTGCGCGGCGAGCATGTGCGCGCGCTCTCAAAATCCGGCCGGCTCGAGCTTTTGGATTTTCTCACGGGCACAAACCTCAACCTCAAATCGCTCGGCTTTTTTTTCGAGAAGAGGGCTTTTGCCTGCCCAAAGCGCCCGGCGGCAAAGGGCTGGGCGAAAAAAATCCTGGGCAGCGCTGTCTCAGCGCTTGAGGGCGATGACACGGCGCGCCTTGGCACAATGGGAAATATACCGGTTGGCGCCGCCGGGAAACTATTAAAAGAAAAGCACAGCATAATTAGCCATATGGATAGGGGGTTGCTACTGTGCCCTGCGGGGGTAAATGCCGAGAAGTTCTGGTCCTCGTGCCTTGCATATATTGTTTCCGAGCAAAAGCTTGACCTTGACCGCCAGACCTCGATTGACATCAACAAAATCATAAGGGTCCCAAACACAATCCATGGCTCTACAGGCCTTCTCGCAAAGGAATTCCCTGTTGAGGCGCTCAACTCTTTCGAGCCGCTAAAAGATTCGGTCGTGCTCCCTGACAGGGAAACAAAAGTGGCCGGGGCAACAGCGCCCAAATTCTACCTCAATGGCAAATGGTTCGGGCCGTTTGGCGGCGAGGATGTATCGCTGCCGCTCTACGCCGCATTCTACCTCGCCGCGAGGGGAAACGGGCAGGTTGGTGGCTGAAATGGAATTGTCATACGACGAAATCCGAAGAATCCACAGGCTGGAGAAGAACACGGCAAAGCTTGTGCAGGTCGAGCCGGAGTTCTATTCAGATTTGCAGGAGTTTTTGGTGCAGGAAAAGCAGAGCTACCTCGAGTCCCTGCGCGACTTCTCCTCGAGCAAGGCGCGCGACTTTGTCAACCTCAAAAAGATGGTTGAGGAAATATTCTCGATGCGCACAAAAAAGCTTTTGAGCGCCGCGCTCGTCTCCTCGCGCACAAGCGAATCGAGCGAGGACAACATGGCGCTGCAGGAGAAGAAAATGTTCCGCGAAACCCTAGCGATTTTGCAAAAGCACTCCGCGCTTCTGGGCGGCATTTTTTCGGACGGAAAAAGCGCCGAATCCGAGAGGGATTTAAATACCCTTTCAGTCGAGATTCTCTCTGACATCCCGGAGTTTGTCGGCACGGACATGAAGGAGTACGGGCCGTTCAAGAAGGGAGTGACAGTGAGGCTGCCGGCAAAAATCGCCCGGCTGCTCTCAACCCAAAAGCTTGCGGAGGCAAAGGCATGAGCAGGAAAAACCTAATCCCAAGGCCCACAACAAAATTTCTCAAGCTCAAGTGCCCCGGATGCGGCAACGAGCAGGTGACATTTAGCGCGGCCTCAACCGTGGTGCGCTGCCTCAAGTGCGAAACAGTGCTCACAATGCCTCTTGCCTCGCGTGCGGGCGTGCGCGCAAAGGTAATAGGGGAGTTTGGCTAATTCAGAGATATGGGCAAACGGCCATTTTGGCCCTTTGCAATTCAGGGCGTGTTTTTTTATGGCAGAAATCCAGCTTCCGGAAGTCGGCGAAATAGTCATTGGCCGGATAATCAAGGTCCTTGACTACGGCGTTTTTTTAGAGCTTCTGGAATATGAAAAGGTCCAGGGCTTTGTCCACATCTCGAATGTGAGCTCTAGCTGGATAAAAAACATCAGAAACTTCGTAAAGGAAGGGCAGATACGCGCCGGCAAGGTCACAAATATCGACCGCCACCGCGGGCAGATTGACATTTCGCTGACCAAAGTTTCGCAAAGCCAGCAGCGCGAAAAAATCGAGGAGTTCCGGCAGGCTAAGAGGAGCCAGAAGCTAATCGAGCTTTTGGGCGAGCAGCTAAAGCAGGTCCCGCAGGTTGCATGGGCGGAAGTGGCAGAGCCGCTGCTCGAGAAATACGATTCGCTCTATGACGCGTTCCAGGCAATACTTGTCGATGACTCGCTGCTCTCGCTTGTGCCGAAGAAGTGGGCGGAGCCGCTAAAGGAAATGGTTGCCAAAAATTACGAGCTTCCGGAAAAAACCGTGAAAGGCCAGATGGCGGTAAGCGTGCCTGGGCCGAACGGGGTGGAATCGCTAAAAAAGGCCCTGCTCGCGGGCAAGAAGAAGGGCGGAAAGAACGTTGAGATATTCTACGAAGGCTCGGGCAAATACGACATCCGCGCGACCTCGACCGATTACAAGAAGGCGGAGAAGCTTCTCAAAAGCATCACCGACGAGATAATCTCGCAGGCAGCTTCGGCGGGCGGAAAGGCGGAATTCGAGAAGGCGGAGAACTGAAGGTGCCGTGGTGGCGGAAGAAAAATTTGTCAAGGTCTGCATGAAATGCGAATCGCCTAACATAAAGCCTTTTTCTGCAGATGACAACGATGTTTTTGGATTGAATCCGAAATATACCTGCATGGATTGCGGGTCGGTCGGCATGCCGATAGAGGTTCCAGCATCCGAAATAGAGAAGAATTTGGTAAAGGTATGTATGCTTTGCGGTTCGGAAAAATATGGGCGTTACGGCCATTCGGCAATGGAGATGTGCCTTGAGTGCAAAAAGGTAAACGCCCTTGTTGAACTAACCAATGATGCAGCCGAAGGGCTTAGGAAAAATCTGGTTTCAAAACAAAAGTGATTCTTATGGCCACAACGATAAAATTCCTCTCAAAAAAGCAGTTCAAAAGCGCCGTGCTCCTCACAGGCCTTCCGGGAATCGGCTTGGTAGGAAAAATCGCGGCTGATTACATGATACGCCAGCTAAAGCCGGAAAAAATCGCCGAAATCCACGCGGATTTTTTCCCGCCGAGCGTGCAGACCAACAACGGGATTGTCGAGCTCATAAAAGACGAGCTGCACTACGCAAGCCTCAATGGGCAGGATTTCATTTTCCTCTCAGGCCCAGTGCAGCCGGCGCTCGATGGAAGGGGCCCGATGGATGAGCACTTCGAGTTCTCGCGCCAGATAATCAGCACCCTCAAGGAAAGGGGCGTTGTGGAAGTTTGCACGCTTGCAGGAATCAATGTGGGCGAGAAGCGCATGCAGGGCGAGCCCGGGGTAGTAGTTGCCTGCACGAGCAAGAAAAAGCTCGATGAGTGGAAAAAGCTCGGCGCGACGAGCGAGAGGCCGATCGGGCTTATCAGCGGCGTTGCGGGCCTTTTGCTCGGAATCGGCCGCGAGGAAGGAATCGAGGGCTCGTGCCTTATGGGCGAGACCAACGCGCACCTTGTTTACGGCGACCCCGGAGCGGCAAAGGCGGTTGTTGAGATGCTGATTAAAAAGTACGGCTTTGCGATTGAGATGAAGGAAATGGAGAAGGAATCGAAGGAAATTGAAAAGGCCTTCTCGCAGCTGAGCAAGCAGATTGACGAGCCGGACGACCATCCGCAGCACCTCACGTACGTGCGCTGATTGTGCGCGATTTAATTTTTCTCTAATTATGGGACGTTGAAATATGGGTTCCGGGATCGATTAAAAGAACTGCGAGCTAAAAAGCGATTGACTCCGGAAGAAATGTCGGAGAGAATTAAATTATCTGATCCGGGTAGTTTTAAGTTAGGTCCAAACCTTTTTGATTTGGGTGTCGTTGATTTGGATAAATTTGAGGTAAATTTCAAAAAAGGTTATGAACAAATAGAATATGCAATAAAACAGGGTTTCTATTTGGAAGCTATTTCGTTGCGTTTACAATTTATTGATTTTTGGTTACGTGCATTCCGGGTAATGAAAAACGGGAAAGGTAAAATTTTCGGTACAAATGATAAATTGCAATTTGGCCAACTTATTAGTGAGTGTGAAAATTAACAAAGAAAGAGTTGACTCAATTCACCGTTTTTTACTCGGGGTAATCGAATATGGCCAACTCAAAGAAGTGTGTATCAATACTTCAGGATTAGAAGCCGAAGTCAAAAAATACGTCATTCAAAACGCTTTTATGATATTATCTGAACTCCCCAAGCGTCCTCTGCGCGGCGATCTCGGATATGCCAGATAGCTCCCTTGCGAGCTCTATTTTTTTCGCTTCGAGCTCCTCTTGCGTGTCGCAAATCACCGGCTTTCCGTACTCTCCCCCGCCGCCGGGAATGTAGAGCACCCTGCCCTGCCTGAAAGAAATTATTTTGGAGGCGATTGCCCTGTCAATTTCCGCAAGCTCGGACTCTTTTGCATCGACAAGGACGTAAATTTCGTTTCCGAACCGCCCGACAAAATTAATCCACTTCGACTGCACAGCCTTCGTGTTCGTGCTCTTGTCGCCGAGGCAGGCCTGTATTATTTCCGCGAGCGGGAGCATGTGCATATAGGGCGGCCTGAATTTTGGGTGCGCGCCGGGTTTTGTGTCCGAGAGCATCGTGATGCGGTCGCGCACGCCGCGCTTTATTTCTCCGCGGCAATTGAGGCACTTCCACTTGAGCGCTTCTGCCTGCTCGATTGAATATTTTGCAAAGCATGCGTTGCACGCGGTGCAGTGGTATTTCCCTTCGCGCGGGTTGAGACCGGCGTTTAGGGTAATTAGCTTGTCATCGCCGTCGCGGTTCTCCACCGCCTTTTTGAGCGATTTGAAATCCGGCTTTTGCATTTTCACCCGGTTAAATTCCCTGCCGATGCGGTTTGGCCATGGGGAATGTGCGTCCGAACTTGTGAGGAACGCATAATCGTGGTTCTCCTTCATCGTGTCAGCCATATCCGTGTCGGCGGAAAGCCCTAGCTCGATGAACTTTAGGTGTTCGTGCATCTGCCCGTACGCATTTTTCAGAGAATCAAAATGGGCGAAAATTCCGGTGTACGGGGTGAACGAGTGTGCGGGGCCGAAAATTCCGCCGGCATCGTGCACCTGAGCGGCGAATTCCTCTGCTGTGAGCCTCATTTTCGGCCGGCCGCACATCGAGCAGTCAAGAACCCCGGCCTTGCCGGTGGAGAGCATTTTTTCGCGCATCTCCCACGCGCTCTCAAGCGAGGGGAGGTAGAAAAGATGGTGCACGCGCAGGTTGTCCTCGATTTCGCCGCCCACAATGAAATGGCACTTGCCGCCGATGTCGCGATATATCCCGTTGCTCTCCTCTTCGAGGCTGTTTTTGGCGTGCTCGAACCATGTTTTGTGCAAAATGTCCGCCGTTACCAGCACCTGCAGGCCCTTTAGGCGCGACTGCTCGGCCATTACGGGGATTTCCATGTTCTTGCTAACGCCGCCGGCGTACTTGCCGTGCAATTGCAGGTCGAGATTGTATTCTTTCAATCAAAATCCCTTCTTGCAATTTAGCAATTGCAGGCTTATTCCCATGAAATGGGAATAACCGCCTTGTACCCTTTGGGTACGAGGCCCCGCCCCATAGGGACTAGGGTCGCAGCCAACAGCCGAAACTGTTGCTGGCAGTTCGAGATTGTATTCTTTCATGGCAAAAAGGAGTGGAAAAGAAACTATTAAAGTAGTGTCTGCACTAAATTTAGTTTGGTTTTTATGGTCAAGTTCTCCGAGGAGCAGAAGAAAATCGCATCCTCTCTCTTTTCCTCGCCAAAGACGGTAGATGAGTTAAACTCCCAGCTAAAAATACCGTTCGATGAGCTCAATTCCCAGCTAAAGCACATGCTAAAGCTAGAGCTTGTGAAAGTGGAGGGCTATCCGCAGAAGTATAAGCTGGCCGAATCGGTTTCAAAAGGGCTTGCAAGGCGCAGGGAAATTGCCGAAAAAGACCCATTTGACCTGAGGATTAAGGCGGTAATCGAGTTCAAGGCCGTTGAGGAGGAATTCCTCGAAAAGCACATGAAAGACATTGAAGGGAAGCTGCGCAAGGACCCGAACTATACTATATATGATATATATAAGGCAAAACCGGAGAAGCTCGGCGGCCATTACTCTGCATACTTCGAGGTGAACCTGAGCGCAAAGGATTTTACGTCAATTGTCAAATTTATGTACTTCTTCGGTCCATCCTCGGTTGAGGTCATTAAGCCCTCAAAGGTCGTGCTCTCCATGGATGATTTGCAGGATGCCCTTGGGGAGATGGCCGAGATGATACAGTCCTACAATGCCGCCATGCTAAAGTCGATGGCAAAGGAAGACCTTGAGTCGTTTGCCCGCAAGCTCTATGCCCCCAAAGGCGAATGACACCCCCGGCGCTGCGGGCCATTTAGGCAGCCCAAAAGGCACCAATTCCTTGAAAATTTCCGTCAGGCGCCGAAAAATCCTATTATAAACCCTATGTGGGATACCTGTTGTCTGGATTCAAGGCTTTTTCTTCAGGTACAAAAACCGGAACTTCGTCCATTGCCATTGGAATGTTCCCGTATAGCCTGAAAAAAAGGGCCTAAATTGCCCCGAATTTCGACATTGTGTGAACTAAAGCGAAAAGTATTTAAATGAGTGGAGCGATTCAATAGTAAGAAAGTTTCAATTATGGCTTCCCATCGGGACGCATAGCGTGTTTAATCGTGAGGTGAAACGAAACATGAAAGCAATCAACGTGAAAAAATTGGCTGCAATCGCAACAGGTGCAGCACTATTAGGTTCGGTAGTGGCGCCATTGGTGTCAGCCGTAACAGTACAGAAAAGCGATGTCTACAACGCAGATGGGACCCCAAAGGTCAACATTGTAGTCGGCTCCGCAGCCGCACTCTCAGACGCAATCTGGGCGGGCAACCTTGCCGCAAAGATAGCGGCGAAGGCAGCAGTGCAGAAAACAGTTGATGTTTCAGGCGCAGCCGGTTCAGAAGGCTCAGCCTCGGGAAGCGTTGACCTGAGCAAGCTCACAGTCGATGTGACCGTGGGCGGAACCATTACATACGGCGCAGGCTCGAAGACGTACAACATCGCGCTGAACTCAGGAAGCTCAGGCGGAGATGTCGAAGTGCTCACCGCAATGGACAGCTCAGACTCAAACGCGCTCACAACCCAGTTGCCAAGCCTCGTCAACAAGACGATAAGCGTCAAAGTGAACAGCGGCGACCAGGTAAACCAGACATCCTCACTCTCCGTGAAGGAAATGATTGGTGTTGATGTCGACGCAAAGTTCGACGCATCAAACACGAGCATAAAGGACCTCGTGGCAAAGATAGGCTCAGGAAAGCTAAGCTACAAGACGACAATCGGCTCCTCGACGAGCGGTATTGACCTCGGAAGCACGAGCTTTACCGACAACGGGGACGACAACGTCAAGCTCATTTTCTTCGGCGAAGAGTACTCACTGAACACTGCGAGCCTCACGACCTCGGGCACAAAGAACCTAAAGCTCGTAAAGTCCAGCGCCAAGGAAACATACGCCGAAGGCCAGGACATAGAAGGGCTCTTGGGAGACCACAAGTACAATGACAAGGCGGTCAAGGTAAAGTTCAAGCAGATTACAGCAGGAAGCGCAACAGCGACCTACAAGGCTGCGTTCGAACTCTACGACGGCGAGGGCAACCTCATTGACACAATAACCGTTTCAGAAGGCGCAAACCTTAGGGACAATTTCAGGGACAGCGCAGCAGCGGAAGCACTGAAGAGCAACCTCTTCGTGAACACAATCGCAATCGCGCCGACCACTAACCTCGGTTACGTCGAAGTCACAAAGGGCACGGACACGCTCCTGCTCTACGACCAGAAAGAGTACCCATATGACTCAACAAAGACCAGCGGAACAAAGAGGTACACAACCATCATAACCGCGGCAACAGGAGACGCCAACGCGCTCTACTCGGTTGAAGTCAGGAACAGCGCAGAGCAGTGGACATCCCCCTCAACTGACGGATACGAGCTAGGGCCTCTCTACCCAACCGACGCATCACAGTCGCTCAGCGGCCACGCGGCCACTACGGCTAGCTTCGGACAGGGCTGGGCAGCAGGAACGCTCGGTAAAGGATATGTAACAGTGGAATTCACCGGATTCGAGAACAAGCAGAACAAGACTCTTGTTGACATCGGAAAGAACGTTACAGGCCTCGCGACCTCGAGCACGGGCGGAATTGCCTACAGGGCAGATAACGACGCCCAGAGGAACATTCCGTTCTATATCAGCCTAAGCGACACCAACTCCGGCGGCTCCTTCGACTTCGAAGGGAAGTCTGTTTGGTACAGCATGAGGCACGGAGCAACCGGAAAGACAACCGCGGCGGACTACTCATTCGTGGTCACAACCGGCGACTACATCAACGGAAGGACCTGGACGTTCACCAACCCCAACGGCGGAGGTGCGGACGCAGGAATACAAAGCTTGACAGTAGAGGGGCGGGCTCCACAGCTTGATGTAAACGACGCGGAGGTATTCACTGTCGATGGCGTCACATACACCATGACGGACGCGAATAGGGGCGTTGCACCGCACTCTGCGGTTGTATCTGTCGACGAAGCAGTCGAGTTCAGGCTCAACAGCGAGACCGGAACGCTGCTCTACAACACGAGCGGAGACACAACGGACAACTCATACGGTCTGCTGTTACTCTCGCAGAACACAACCTTCGACGGTAACGGCCCGACAGCGACCAGGAAGACAACGATACCGCTGTATACGCAGGATTCAACCAGGCCTGTGTACTACGCGTCAAAGTACAATAACGCCACGAACAAGCTGTTCCTCCTATTGGACGCGCAGAAGTTCGGTGCGGGCGCGAGCAACGTCATAAAGGACAGCCACAAGGTCTCGTTCTTCGGCACAAGCGTGCCGGCAGACGACGGGACATACACGGAAGCTGACGTCCTCAACGGCTCGTTCGCGGACGACACCAACAACGGAGGCGCGCTTGCTGACGCCAACATAAATGTAAGCACACAGATACAGAAGAACGCTTCTGTATGGGTGTACGGACACTACGTGCCGAAGATTTCGGACTTCAACACGGGCAACCAGAACGCTGGAGTCTATACCTCGTCGAATGCGGTATTCGTCGCGGAGTTCGCGATGGATGATGCATCGACCTCGGGCAGCGACTTCAACGCCTACATCGACACGAGCAACGGAGGCAATATAGGCCCATTCGGAGGCACCACATCAAACCTCTCGGGCTACTCCTACGACGCAAGGTTTAGGGGGACAAACTCCTTCAACCTCCAGTCGGGCACAGATTCAAGCTACCTCAAGGCCGGATACACGGACTCGGGCGCGAAAGTCTGGCTCCAGGACAGCGACTCAGGCGTTGCCATAAGGGTCCCGCAGGCGGCGGAGAAAATAAACATCGTCGTCAAGGGCAAGGGCGTAACCACGACAGTGAGCTCAGGAGAGCCGATAACCGGCCTCAAGCTCAATGCGCAGGGCGAATCCAAATCAGGGACAAAAGTAATCGTAACGGCAGTCAACGGCGCTTCGTGCAAAGTTGACGTCAACAAGGGAAAAGCAGGGGCATGCACCGCAAACCCGGCAACCTATTGGGCTTCGGCAGCGGTCAAGAACCCGATTGTCTACATTGACACGGATAACCCAACCGGAACAAACATCATAGTCGGCGGGCACATAGTCAACAAGCTGGCATCAAGCCTCGCAAACAAGCTCACGGCTCCGGGACAGAAGGTCACAGAAGTCGACTCAGAGACAGGAAACATCTACGCCGCAGGATACACGGCAAAGGACACCGGAGACGCAGTCAACGCGCTAATAGACGCGATAGACGGTTTCCAGTAAATTCCAATCAAGTGAAGGAGGCCCTGGCCAATAATGGCCAGGGTCCCTTTTCTGCTTTTTTTTAATCCAATTTTCCAATAACCATCTCTTTCATTCCTCACTTCGCCGGTCTGCCAGGTGAAAAGCCTTCGCAACAGCGCTCGCTTTATTAACTTTTTTGGGCAGATTCTGTCTGAATGAAAAACGATTTTTACTTTTACACAACCATTGCCGCGGGGTTTCTTATCGTGCTGCTGCTAGGCTTCATACTCTTTAACGGGGGGTCATCGCAGCACAAATACACGGTCACAACACAGGGCGTGGAGTTCGTCTCGGACATCGCAGAGCCTAGCGAAATCCTCTCTGGCCTGCGCGAATCCCGCGAATTTGTGGTTTCTCCCCAGTTCTCGGCAAAGGGGCCCGAGAACTCCTATATGACCGCTTCGCTAACGGCGTTCAATGCGGTGCTAATCGCCAAGGGAAAGAAGGTAACGGTGGTTGGCAGGGTGCTTGATGAAAAGGGCGCGATTGCATCGTGCGAGACAAATCTTGCCGACCCGCGCACCAGCAAGGAGCTTGGCGCGGGCGAATGCAAAGAGATGCTATCAGGGTTTGAAGCGTCCGGCACGCCGATTGTGCGCATTTCATTCCCGGATGGGCGGCTCGCAAAGCCGCGGGTTGAAATGGCATCGGCAGCCTCCATAACCCTCTCGCCGTCCTCCTTTGGGAATGTCTCCCATGTCTCCTACGTGTTCCTAAGCGGCCTCTATCCCGACGCGGAAACGATAATATCGAACGTGAACGGGGTAGTTGGCAAAATCTCGTGAAGCGCTGCGCGGGCGGTGTGCGGCCCTGCGAGCGGTTTTTAATTTTCTTGCAGCGGGTTATTTGGATGCAGATAAAGCCCCGCACTGTAATCGTCTTTCTCGTAATGCTCGGGTTTGTCTACGCCCTTGTAAAGCTGGTTTCGTTCAAGGCCCTTGTGCTCTTTTTCAATGTCCTGCTCGTTTTCATCAACAGCGTTTTCCTCTTCGCATTCTTCGAAGTTCCCGCGCAGCAAAAGCAAAAGCCGCAGAAATGGCCGTTCATTTCGATAGTGGTTCCCAACTACAACGGGGAGAAGACTTTGCGCAAGTGCCTTGATGCTGTCAAGGCGATGAGATATTCGGGCAGGAAGGAAATTATAGTGGTTGATGACGGCTCGAAGGATTCCTCGGTTAAAATCCTGCGCGCGATTTCCGGCATAAAGCTCATCGCAAAAAAGCAGAACGCGGGAAAGGGCGCGGCGCTAAATGCCGGCATTGCGGCGTGCCGCGGGGATGCGATTGTAACAATCGATTCAGACACCTACCCGGCGCCCGATTCGCTTGAGAAAATGGTGCCGCTGCTAAGGCTAGAGGATGGCATCGGCGCTGTCACAGGGTTTGTGCGCGCGGCGAACGCTAAAGGGATTGTTGAGAAGATACAGCAGGTCGAGTATCTTGTCGCGTTCGGGTTTTTCCAGAGCGTGCTCTCGGACATCAACGCAATACTTGTAACCCCCGGGCCGATGAGCGTTTATAGCGCGAAGGCGATGGGGGAAATCGGCGGGTTTGACGAGGCCAACATCACCGAGGATATGGAAATAGCCTTCCGCCTCCGTTCCCACGGCTATAAAATAGTCACAAACACCGACACGAAAATTTACACGGAGGTCCCGACAACAGTTACGCACCTCTTCCGCCAGAGGGTCCGCTGGTACCGCGGCAAGTTCTTCAACACGGTAAAATACGGCAACATGCTCTTCAATCCAAAGTTCGGCGAGTTCGGCATGTTCACATTTCCATTTTCGGTAATAGTTGAGTGGTGCGTGGTGCTCTTTGTTTTCATTTTCATCGCGGCAAATATCGAGAACGCTGGCCGCTTTGCCGGGCTTTTGGCGCAGTCATATTCGCTCGGAATCGACCTCTCCACGGTCGCGCCCAGCCTTTTGCTCTTCGATTCTAGCCTTGTGTTCTATTTCATAGGCGCGTGCTTCTACATTTTTTTCCTCTACCTAAGTCACATCATCGCAAAGGATGACATCGGCCTTGGCAAGCTGCCCGAACTCTTTGTTTTTATCGCGCTCTACGGCTTTTTCATATTGGCGGTCTTTTTTTATGGCTTTTTGAAGGAGATAAATGCGAGCGATTACGCGTGGTGAAAAAATGGTGAACAAGTACTTCAAGGCAATTGTGCTGACGGCAATACTAATGGCCGCCGGGTTTGCCGCAATCGGAGTCTATGACGAGTCGCGCTACAGGGCGATTGCGAGCAAGCTTGATTCGGATTCGCTGCAAACGCAGGCCGCGGCGCAGCTGCTCTTCTACGGGTCGGTGTATGGGGAGAGCAAAGAGGTGTGCGCGGCAATCGAGCAGAGCGCCCAGCTGCAGGCGAAAAAAAACGCCGGGCTGCTCTCGGAGCTTGAGCGCGCAAAATCGCAGGGCCTCTCGCCGGATGTTGAGCTTGCGAAGAGAAAATTCATCGTGCAGAACCTGCAGCTCTTCCTTTTGCTCGAGAAGGCAAAGGCGGATTGCGGGCAATCCACCACAGTTCCGGTGCTATACTTCTATCCGGACAAGTACTATTGCGAGGATTGCGCGGTGCAGGCGGCTGCGCTTGATACGGTTGTAAAGGAGTGCTCCAAGGTGCGCGTCTTTGCCCTGCCAACGGACCTTGAAATCCCGGTTATCGGCCTTCTTGTGCAGAAATATTCAATTGGCAAATATCCATCGCTTGTAATCGATGGGAAGATGCACAAAGGGATTGTCGCCCCGCAGCAGCTTCGCGAATTGACAGGCTGCTCCGCGCAGGGCTGATTTTTTTATCGCGCGTTCGGGTTTTTCATCAGCTCGCGCAAAATTGTTGTCGCATAGTTGCCCTTATCGAGCCTGAAGGAAATTTTCATCTTGAGCTTGCCCTCCGCGAGCTCGTCTTTTTCAATTGAAATGATTTTGAGCTGCTGCGGCACGAGCGCGATTTTCTTGCGCGCACCCGAGCAGCCAAGCTCTGGAAAGCTCTTCACGCGGAACTCCTCAAGTTCCACGCCTTCTTTTTTCATCACAGCCCTTTCTATTTCCCCCGCCTTTCCGTCCGGCAGCACGGAATCAAAGCCAAAGAGCGGCGCTGTCGGAATGCCATCTTCCAAAATGTCCCCGCCGGTTTTGTTTATGCCGATACCCCTTTCGATTCTTTCATTGATTACAAGGTTGAAGAGGTAGCTCTGGTATGCGTGCGTGAAGAGGTAGCGCAAATGCTTTGGCAGGCCCTGGAATCCGCCCACAAAATCCTTCGGCACTTTCACAAGGTGGTTTAGAATCGCCAGTTCGTAGCGGAACTTGTGCGGGAATTCCTTTAGCGCGCGTGCAACATCTCCCGTGTCCGCGAGGTTTTTTCTCGCCGCCGCGATTTGCTCCTCCTCTCCATTGCTCGGGTGGGTGAGGTAGAGCATCACCGCGCCTTCAATATTTCCCTTGACAAACTGCTTTCCTACAAGGTGCGTGACCTCGCGGTTGCCGCCAAAGCGCTGCTCGCCAAAGTAGTTCGCAACCCCGCTTTTCATCTGTGCAAAGCACTCGTCTGCCCTTTTTTTGAGTTCGCCCTCTTGTATCCCAATTTCCCTTACGACGATTTCGAATTCGTTGCCGCTAAGCGAACCGATTTCAATCCTCTCGTTGCTCCACTGCGCTTCGCGCAGCCCGACATAGAGGCTGCCGGTTCTTTTGAGCAATGCGATGTCGGGCTTCCAGATGGAAATTCTCTGGCTGGTAATTGCCCTTCTGTCCTTGAGTCCGGCATAGCCGATGCGCTTGCCGGACGTCCTCAATTGCCTTGAAATTCTCCTCAGGGCGTCATTCGTGTCCAAATTGAATTTTTCCATTGTGACAATCAGCTGGTCCATGCCTTCGGGCTGGGGCGGAATTTCAAGCGGCTCGTGCTTCGGAGGCCAGAAATCGCCAAACACTTTGTTCTCCAAGGCTTTCCATTCGGGTGTGATTTCGCGCACGGCAAAATCGGTTATCCTGCGCTTAATCACTCCGCCGATGCCGGGGGTGGTTGTGGTGTAGTGCAAGATGCCGGTCATTCTGAAAACCATGAACAGTTCTAATCCATCAGCGGATAGGCATCAATTTTCTCCAGTTTTCAGAAATAATTCTGGACCCTTCAGCGGCTTCGCATGTTTCAAAGAAGCTTTCTCTTGTAAAGTAAAGCCTGTGAACCATATGTTCAAACGCGTTCAGGTCCTGCATATGGGTGCTAAAAATAAGGCCATTTTCCTCGCGTGAAAAAGTCTCCTTTATCGTGTTGAAGAGGTTTGTGCATCCTAAAGAGAATCTGGATATTTCTTTCAGAAACTGCTGTTCACCCTTCTCTTTCACGGTTTTGTTAATGTAATCCAAAAAATTTCTTGCGCGTATGTCAAATTGCCCTGCCTTTGTATTAAGGTTGAATGTGAGTTCATAGATTTTCCTAAGTCGCCTTGCCCTTTCGTTTGGAGAAAGTTCAAGAAATTTTTCTGAGAATGTCTCTCTTGACCTATATTTTGGAAACAACTCCGCAACTTCTTTGAACTTTCTTCTAGGTATTTTTGTTTTTCTAGCCACAGTCATATAAAGTTTCCCCAAATTTTTAAGTCATACCCTGTACCGCAGCATCGCGCCCAGCCCGCCAAAGCCTGTGTAGAACTGCTCTCCTTCCTCGCTCTCTTTGGAGATGACAACAAGCTCTGTTGATTTCTCCGCCGCCTTCTCGGTCATGTAATCCAAAAAATCAAGTTCCTCAAGAACCTCAAATCCGGGCTTCGAATTCGTGTCGAACTTGCCATCCTTGTCCATCACATCCAGGGTCTCACCGGTCTGCTCGTTTGCCATCCTAAAAACCAGCCACTCAATCGCCTCGCTCACAAGCAATTTTGAAACCTGCCCGCGCTCAAGTGCTTCGAGCACTTGTTTCTCCCCATATGTTGCAAGCCCGTCCTTTGCAAGCTCGGTGAAAAATGCATTCACAACCGCTCGCTCCTTCATGATGTCAGTGTCCTTTAGCAGGGTTTCGGATTTTTGGACAATCTCGCGAATCCCGCCTTCGTCGGTGTATGATGTGTCAACTACGCCGAGCAGATTCTTCTTTATCCTGTGGTCGAGCAGGTCCTTTTCGAGGAAGAATTGCTTTGTCATTCCGGGACCGCCGACAATTAGCCCCGCGAACTTGTCCCCGTAGGGCAAAAATACCATGTTGCACTTCTCGCTTATGCGCTTGTAAAAGTCCTGCTCGGCCTCCTCTCGCAATCGCTGGAAACGTACGCTGCTCTGGCCGCCCGCGCGCGACTTTCCGCTGATTCCGGAGGTGAATTTTCCCATAATTTCATACCTCTTCCCGATAAGGTTTGCGATGGTCGCCTCGCTTTTATCGATTGCCAAAAGCCCGTAAATGTTGGTCGGCTTTAGCATCTCGCGCAGGGGCTCTAGATGGAACCTCGAATCGCACCAGTAGAGCCGCGTTCTTAGGTCCTTTATGGGGCGCACCGTAAATAGGCGAATGTCTGTCCGTCCTTCGGTTTCGGAGACATTGCCAGAGAACACCACCAAACCGTTATGTGGCAGCTTAAAATCGATTTGCTTAAGGAATCCGGTGATTTTACGCAGTGCCCCCCCCACGTTTTTGCGCGTGCTGGGGCTTTTTATGTTGGCGCTCTGGCCCAGCTCCCCGGTCAGCTGGTTCATTACCGCGCCGCGGTCGGTTGCGTAAGGTATGTAGACACTAATGAGCTCGGTGCCGTGCCCCTGGTACTTTTCGAGCTTTTTTAGCTTCTTTTTGAAGACCGCCTCGTCCGAGGAGCTTGATTCCAGGATATCCGCCATATAGGTATCACTAAGAAAATTAGTGTAAAAAGTATGCTACGCAGCGCCGGGTTGGCTAGCTGAATCCATGCACAATATTGGGCGGCTCTTGCTTAAAATACTAATGATTTTGCGGTCAGTTCAAAAGAACTGGCGGTCTAGAGAGTTAAATTGTTGCAAAATCGGGTAATTAGTCAAATCAAGCACCAGGCCAACTACTAATATCTACTAATTTAGTTAAATTTAGTAGATATGTTTATATATTAAACGTCTACTAATATCTACTAATTTAGTTAAATTTAGTAGGTGTAATACTTATGAAAAACCCGGATAAGCCGCCCAAGTGGCAGGAGGAATTGCAAAAAGAGGACTTTCTAAAATTATTAAAAGAAAGTTTTACTGATGCCGTTCTTTCCAAAATAATAAAAACCAGCCAAGACAAATATCTCTATTGGGGGCAACTTAAGTATTATTTTCAAAAACCGTCAGTTGATTACAAAAAAATATGGGCGTTAATAAAATTAGCCAGAACTCCACAGTATAAAACAATAAAACTAGGCAATTTTAAATTTCAATATTATTTGACGGATTATGCCCAAGAAAATATTCATTTTATCGATTCGCACGCCGGTCAACTTATTGCCTCGGACTCGCCATTTGGCAAAGTTAGCGAAACAGAGCGAAATAGGTATTTATACAACTCTCTGATGGAGGAAGCTATCGCCTCAAGTCAATTAGAAGGTGCAAGAACATCTCATAAAGTTGCTAAAGAAATGCTTAGGCAAAATCGTAAGCCAAAAACTATCGATGAACAAATGATATTCAATGCTTATTCAGCAATGAAATATATTAAAGAGCTATTCACTGATGACAGGCCAAAAGCAATGACGATAGAAATGATTTTATCGGCGCATAAAATGATTGTTAATGGGACCCTAAAAAACCCCGCTGCAGAAGGAAAATTTAGAGCCAATAATGAAATAGTAGTAACTGATGAACTAACAGGGGATGTCGTGCATATACCCCCAGACTATAGATTAGTGCCTGAATTAATGGCTCAATTTTGCGAGTTTGCCAACGAAAAACAAGCGATGTTTACCCATCCGCTTATCAAGGCAATAATAATGCATTTCCTAATCGGCTATATCCATCCGTTCGAAGACGGGAATGGGCGAACGGCAAGGAGTCTTTTTTATTGGGCTAGCCTTAGATCTGGCTATTGGACTTTCGAGTTTATGCCTATATCTAGGGTAATAAGAAAAGCGCCATCCCAATATGCCAGAGCATATCTATACACTGAATATGATGAAGCAGACCTTAACTATTTTATACATTTTAATGTGAAGGTGATGGTTCAAGCACAGAAAGAGTTATGGGGATACATTATTCAAAAGCAAAAAGAGAGTGCAGAAGCCTTACAATTACTGAAACAGGCAGTTAAGCAGTTTAATCTCCGCCAATCCCTCATACTAAAAGAAATAATCGACCAGCCAAGTAGAATATTTACCATACAGGAAATAAAAGTAAAATATAATATAACTTATCAGACGGCCAGAACTGATTTATTGAATTTAGTTAAACAAGGGTACTTGCAATACAATGAAAAAAATAAACGATTTTTATTCTTTAAGTCAGAACAATTCGAACAAAAAATAAAATCAATAATAACTAGGTAATTGTTGGCTTTCTGTGCAAGTCACTTACATAATTCCGATTTCTGCTTTAAATGCAATGCCCGCGTGTCTCGAAACAGTTAAATATTCCCGGTCCATAATGTTAGCGATTCGCAATGTTTGACTTTCTCGAAAACGCCGCAATGAACGCGCCAGAGCCGGCGCCTGCGCGTCCGGTGCAGGCAGGCGGCAGCGGAAATGTTTTTGTTGTTTCAATTGGCGGAAGCCTGATTGTCGATGAGCTGGGCCCGAACCCTGACAAAATCCGCCAGATTGCGGAGTGCATCTCCTCTCTGCACTCGCAGGGAAAGCAGTTTGTCCTTGTGGTCGGCGGTGGCAGGATCGCGCGCTCATACGTGGATGCGATGCGCTCGCTTGGGGCGAACAACTTCGTGCAGGACATTGCCGGAATCAATGTGACGCGCGTGAACGCGCTGCTTGTTGCCCACGCTCTTCCAAATGCGCACAAGCAGGTGCTGGATGATTTCTCGCGCGCAAAAGAAATACTCGATTCAGGAAAAATGCCAGTGTTCGGCGGGCATGTGCCGTTCTTCACAACAGATTCGGTTGGCGCGCTCATCGCAGAGGCCTTGGGCGGCACCTTTGTTAACCTCACCAATGTCGATGGCATCTACGATTCTAACCCTTCAGTAAATTCAGAGGCGCGGCGCTTTGATGAAATCAGCTACTCCAAGCTCATTGAGCTCATAATGTCATCCGGTTCAACCCCCGGCCAGAACGTGGTTTTGGATTTGGCGTGCTGCCTGATTTTGCAGCGCAGCAAAATCCCGGCGGTTGTTCTGAGCGGCAATGACTTGTCAAATTTTGGCAGCTACATCAACGGCTACACTTTTGTCGGCACTGTGATAAGGGAGCCGGCCTTGGGCGAAGAGGGCGAGTCATATTCGGAAGGTGTGGGCGAAACCGAAATCACGGCGGCAAAACCGAAAAAAAGAAGGAAAGCCGCGAGAAGAAAGAGCGGCGCGCGCAAAGGCAAGGACGACTACTCGCCGCCTAACCCGTACCAGATAGACTTTTGAATTTGGCTTTTAATTGTTTTATTTTAGGTTTGCGGTAAACTCTTGCAATTGTGCCACTGCTTGTTCTTTGGTAATTAGTTTTTGTTTTACAAGCGCGTGCAAAGCAACTCTTCTTGTCGCAATTCTCTTTTCCCGTGAAGGGATTTTGTTCCTGCGCATCTCAGAAAGCAGGCGCTTTTGCTCTTCCGACATTGGCGTTCCTGGCCGCCTTCCGGAGCCTCTTCCTATTCTTCGTGACATGTTTTCTGGCCTTCAGTGCAAAAACTCATCGGGCTTCCATTCCTCGAACTTCTTTTCGCCCATAGCTATGTAGCACTCTGTGGGATTTATAATTAACGTTTTCCAGTTTTCGGCATCGTCGAGCACAATCCTGTTGCAGGCGGTGTTCACAAGGCAGTCCACGCCGATTCCTATCATGTAGCTCTCGCTCACAAGGTCCATTTCCAGAAGGTATGCCTTCTTTCCGTTGCGCGCGATTGCGTTTCGCAGGTCAAGCGCTTTCTCCTTCTGTCTCTGCCCGGATTTGATTGAAACAATTATCCCGAAGGTTTTGCACTCGGAGGCTTTTGCGATTGCAAGGTAGCGCTTGCGCATGAACTTGTCCCTTGTTTTTTCAGAGATTTCCTCAATGGTGCGGTGCAGCGGGTTTAGCACAAGCACGGGCTTGTCGGTGCTAAACACCAACCCCAGCGGGTGGAAGTATCCGTCGCCGAAGTAAACCGATGCCTGGATGTTAGGAAGCACGCTCTCAACCACGGTGTAGTTGCATCCGAGAATCTGCCCCTTGCTCGCAAGCCTGCTGGTCCCATGCCCGATGAAGGAATCAATGCCATGGTTGAAGAGCGCCTTTTTGATTTCCGGAAGGTATCCGCCGTACTGCGCGTTGCCCACGAGCGAAACCGAATTTATTTTCCTTTTTCCAAGCTCCTCAAGGAGCCTTGCAATATTATCGTCCATCTCCTCCGCGCTCATTTTGTAGTGGCAGGGGATATAGAGGATGTCCTTGTGGGTGTGTATTGCCGAGTGGCCGATGTGGATAATCACATCCGCGCCGAGCACGGCCTTGTCGTTTAGCGGAAGGTCGCACGCGCCGTAGCAGGGATCCATTTTGATGAAAACATTCTCGCAGCTGGGCGTTAGCTCGTCTGCAATCCATTTCATTTTGTCCTTGAGCCCTTCGGGAATCTGAACAATTGCTGTGCGTGCCTGCCTCTGTTCAAGGAACTTTTTCGCGTCCGCTAAATCGACAATGAGTTCTGGCATTAAACCACTTATCAAATAAGTCACAAAATTTTGGTCAGATCTTCCGTCCATGGCGGATGGGTTTTGACAGGCACTCTATGCATTATCTTCAGAAGGTTTGGATTGTCATCAACGACTTCAAGCTTGGAGGCTTTGATGAAAACAAACCCCCATTCTCCTGTCTGGTTGAATTTGCATACTGCCAAAATATCAAAATGGTCCTTTTTGTAGCTTCTGGTGTTGCTTCCGTCTTTCGAATTCCGGGTTTTCTGTATTTCAACTTTGTAGGTCGGTTCAGGCTTGTGAAATATTTCGTTCCTGAGGTTTTTGCACTCAATGCGTATCCTCTTCGAGTTGCGGTTCAATCTGAAGTCCGGTTCTCCGTCCTTGTCAAGCCATTCAAGATTTTGCACTTTTCCTTCCGATTCAAGCCCCTGTAGGATTCTGTAAAGGTATAGTTCGGCAAGCTTTCCCTTCACATCAACCTGTGCCCTCATTCCCCGGCTTATTGCGTCAAGGATGTCCTTTGCAGGCGCATTGAGCTTTTTTTCCAAATCGTGAGCCATAAATTCGATTGGTATAAAAATCCTTATATTCAAGTTAACTTCAATGCCCAGATGTGTCTTTGAGGTGTTTTAATGGATACAAAGCCGAAGAAAAAAAGGGTTCAGGTGGCATTCACCAAGAGCCAGTGGGATTTGATAGATAAGTTCAGGGGGGAGTTCGGGGAGGGTGATGCGGACATAGTGAGAAACATGGTTCTTGCATGGCTTTCGGAAAAATCGTTCATTTCCACCGTAGCAAAAAATAAAATACAGGGCAGCAGGTAATGTTAGTGGGGTTTTGTTTTCTATGGATTCCGCCGTTCTTGTAAAGCCCGTAAACCCTGTCCAGGGAATGGCCAAACTCGCGCCCTTCTATTTCACCCGTTGGGGCGCGGCATACCACGGCGATGCGCTCGAAGTGATAAAACATATTCCTGATTCTTCGGTCAACCTGATAGTGACCTCTCCGCCTTATGCGCTGGTTTACAAAAAAGAGTATGGAAACGTTGATTCGGCGGATTATGTAAAATGGTTCATGCGGTTTGCGGATGAGTTTCACAGGGTTTTGAGCGATGACGGAAGCCTTGTAATTGACATAGGCGGGGCATGGAATAAGGGGGTGCCGACAAGGTCGCTCTACCAGTTCGAGCTTCTGATTGCACTGTGCAAGAAATTCCATCTGGCGCAGGAATTTTACTGGTACAATCCCGCAAAGCTTCCTTCGCCCGCCGAATGGGTCACTGTCCGGCGCATAAGGGTGAAGGATTCCGTGGAAACTATATGGTGGCTCTCAAAGACCGAACATCCAAAGGCCAACAATAGGAATGTGCTAAAGCCGTATAGCGACGATATGCAAAGGCTGATTGCCAACGGCTATACTGCAAAGAAAAGGCCGTCAGGCCACAACATTACCGATAACTTCAGCAAGGACAACAATGGGGCAATACCGGCAAATGTTCTTGTGATGGGCAACAATGATTCCAATAGCCAATACATGAAACTGTGCCAGGAAAACGGGATGGCGCCGCACCCGGCAAGATATCCAAAAGACCTGCCGGAATTTTTCATAAAATTCCTCACAGACCAAAATGACCTTGTGCTCGACCCTTTTTGCGGGAGCAATGTCACAGGTTCAACCGCGCAAACCCTGAAAAGGAAATGGATTGGGATTGACAATGTCAAGGAATACCTTGAGGGATCAAAATTCAGATTTGATGTGACATTTGATTCGAAAAACCTGTGATAAATCACAGAACTATTTTTTGAAAAGTCGCCTTTACTTCTTCGCGCCGGGCTTTGCATCGGCTTTCGCGTCCGGCTTTGCCGTGCCCTTTGCCGCCGCATCGGGCTTTGCGCCTGCGGCCGCCGGAGCCTTTGCCGCGCCTTCCTTGCCAGCTTCCTGTGCGGGTGCCGCTTCGCCTGTTGCCGCCGCGTCTGCTGCCGCCTTGTCTTCCTCTTCTTTGAGGTCGCGGGTCTTCTTCGGCTTTGTTCCGATGCTCTTGACGTCCTTGTGTATGAGGATGTTAATCGAGCACGGGAGCCTTGAAATCGACATCTTGAGGCATTCTTTTGCCTTTTCGGCATTCTCTTCCATGCACAGCACCGAGAAGATTTTCTGGTTGTTGCGAACCCTTGCGGCCCTGCCAATCGCCTTTCCGAAAGCGTGGCTCATTCCTTTCTGGATACGGTCTGCGTGAGCGCCCTGCGCCTGCTTGTTTTCGCGCAAAATCTGGTGCGGGTATACGCGCACTTTCAAAAAGAACTCTTCCTTCCCGAGGACCTTGAAGAGCTTTCTGTTAACCATCAGCCTCGTGCTCTCGAGCGCGTTGTCGCGTATCTGCATTCCCATCGAGGGGCACAAAATGCAAAGGTCGACGACGGTGTCGAATTCCTTCATGCCGTTGCCCATGTTGAACTGGCGCGTCTTAAGGCCCGGCACGGCGCCTATGAAGTTCTTGTGCTGGACAGTATCCGCATACCTTGTGTATGCCCTATCCTTTGTGGAGCTGTAGCAGCGCCCTGGCCTTAAACCCATGAAAACCACGTAAAATGCACAAATTTCCCTAAAAGTTGGTTCTAGGAATCTACCTAAAATCCCCTCCAATTGTTTAAAAAGGTAGCGGCAAGGCACCGCCATATTGGCAATATCAGCCCTCGCTGTCCTGGTCCCGCTTGCCTGAGAGGGTTTCAATGAGAAGGTCGTACTCGGTTTTGCCCTTTTCGGCCTCCCTGCTCTGGATTTTGAGGGTCCTTACAAAATCCTGGAAAAGCAGGTTTTCCGGCGGGAGGCTGCTGTGCAGAATCTGGGAAAGCTGCCCGGCCCTCTCCTGTAGCATCTGGTGGGTGTGCGCCTCCTGCCGGTTTTGCGGCTGCTCTGCGAGATATCTTTTGAGCCTGATGAAAAAGTCCTTCATGTTGCGAACCTGCCCAGTCCTTGCCCATTCGAAGAACTTGAGCCTGAGCCTGTATACCAATTCCGCCTCCTTCGGGCCCATCCTGTAGGTTGGGATAAATGACCTGCTGTTGAGGATTTTTTGCATCTCCTCAAGCCTGCCCTGCATTCTCTGCCCGGCATCCATCTCGACCCGGCTGTTGGGGTTGATGATTTCATTGCGCGCCCCGGGCCCTGGCCGCGACATGAAGTGCTGGACAAATGCATTGGAATGCTCCCCTCTCTGATGTGCGCTCTGCCCCTGCACGTGCTCGCGAACGCTGTCAATAATCCCCGGGAACTGCCTGCCAATTCCCGCGCCCGGGTTGTTTGCTGCCGGGCCTGCGCCCCTGCGCATCATGCCAGCAAGCTGGCGCCTTCGCATCATCGCCGCGACATTGAATGGCCCTGCCATGCAAGATATTTCGCTTTTCTTCCTTTAAAACACTACCGAGGGTTTTGATTATCCGTTTGTTTTTGTGAATTGAACTTTTTTCTCAAAAAAACTGCCCCTTGGCAGTTTTTTCCGGAGGGAAATTTCTTGATTTTCTCTTATTTTTCCATCACTTTCGATAGCTTACGCTAGGCGTTTC
>OBEQ010227916.1_pt1 | contig 137644 bp, 140 predicted proteins | sample 1670901 | NCBI WGS metagenome assembly OBEQ01 (sample SAMEA104232315, study PRJEB22302) | groundwater metagenome | biome: forest; feature: aquifer; material: groundwater | place: USA | collected 2011-08-07 | depth 5.4 m
CCATTACCTCACCAACTAGCTGATAGGACCAAGGCTCCTCTCGAAGTGTCTTGCGACTTTACCCTTGCGGGACTATCGGGTATTAGCTAACCTTTCGGCTAGTTATCCCCGTCTTCGAGGTAGATTCCAAGGTATTACTAACTCGTTCGCCGCTAAACTATTAAATCCGTCGTCTTGATCTAATCGCAACTTCTTCAAAAATAGTTTCGCTCGTCTTGCATGCCTTATCCACGCCGCCAGCGTTCATCCTGGACCAGGATCAAATCCTCATTTGAAATAGGCAAATAAATTTGCGTATTTTGTGATGCCCTCCGCCGCCTAAGCTTCGGAGGACAATGTCGAAACAGCTGGAAAAAAACCATTCGACAAGCTCATGGCAAGTAATCTTGTCCACAAACCGTCAATGATAATGATTCTGTTTCTTATTATTTGATCTTAATCACTAAATTTATTTAGGAATTTTATTGGATTCGTCTTACCCCATACATAAATTTATGCATGGGGCTCGAACATACAATTATGTTCGATTTATTTAACTTGAATTTTCAAATTGCTTTCCTGCCTTCCAAAATTAACAAAAACACCCACAGAAATTCTTAAATAACTAAAAACTTCTGCGGATGTTCTTTGTGTTTCCCCTTCCCTAGCTATAAGGATTTTAGAAACACTCGAATTTTTAAACTGTTTGGTAGGGGACTTAATTTTTAGTCCCGCCATTGGCTTTACGCCATTACCTCACAAGTAGCTATAGTATAGCCCCCCTAAAAAACTATGTCAACACACTGAAAGGTCATTGCTTTTTCGTACAAAAAAGCTACTATCCAGACTAGATCCTACTGCTCGCCAAAGATGACATTTCAAATAGCAGAGTACAAGAAAGATTGGATAGAGGACTGCTTTCTGTCTGTTCTATTTGGATTTTTGACTTTTATCTGCTCGATGGTAGTGCTTAGAAAATTTTTCGGGGTGGAACTTGAAGATGCACAATTCTGGAGCTTTGTTACGGCCATGACGGCTTTCCCGTACTTTCTGCTTGGTTTCAGCTTAATAAGAAATAAGACCATCAATAAAGGTGTCTTCGGTTTCTGTATATGGGCGGTATTTCCGTGTATTCCAATAACTATTGGGTCCAGATACATGCTCTTTCATCGTGGTCCCGGACCCAATGATCCTGTGGAGGTTTGGTGGGCATTTTCACTCATGATTTTAACGATAGCTGGGATTATACTTGTTGCTCGGCTACAAACAATAATTTTCAAAAACACAAAGGGTTAAAAACCCTTTTTAATTTAAAAAATAAAAGCCCTTTAGAGGCTTAATTTGGTTACAACTGTGACGAGGATACGGGGATTGTGGTGCCGCAGTCTTCGCAAACACTTTCTACATTAGAGCAGGCACTACAGTATTTCATATCTCGCACCTCTGTTTCGTGACCACACACTGAAGCGATTCCCAAAGCAGTAAGCTGCATTTTGTTGATACAGTATCCACAGAGCATGACGCATAATCAAGTACTGTGAGTATTTGTAGCATATGACAAGAAAATATCAACCCTCTTTAAAGAGTAACGCGGCCCCAATTGCTTGTGCCGCATCGCCGAGTTTTCCAAAAACGATCGCTATTTTTCCGATCTTGATATCAATCATATATTGTTTTTGAAAAGCTTCACGGACAACTTCAAGATTAATTTTGCGACTTGCGACCGCACCCCCGCCAAGCACAATCATTTCCGGATCAAGAACACTCACCAAACTTGCTAAAGCGCGGCCAATGTGCTCGCTTCGATCCCCTTCTTTCTCATAAGCATGCTTAGCAGCACTTTGTTCAAACGTCTTATCTTTATCCACTAAAATATCTCCTACTTCTCCGGCACTTCCGTGAGCACCGTGATACAGTTTTCCATCAATCAAAATTCCACCGCCAATCCCCGTACCAATTGCAACACCAAGAACATTCTTCTTATTTCGAGCCACACCCCACAGGGTTTCAGCCAATACAAAACACTGGGAATCATTTTCTAACAAAACGGGGCGTTGAAACTTTTTCTTAAAAAACAAGACTGGATTCCATCCTTCAAGAAACCGCAAGTGTTCTGCAACTTCGACAGTTCCGCGTTTTCGGTTAACGACTCCTGCAACTGCAACTCCTATTCCCATAATTTTTTCTCTTCTGGGGTTAACTTTCTTAATTAATTCAAGGAGTGCGTTCTCTAAATCTTTGCGATTTTGAGGAGTAGTAATTTTTAGAAACTCAACTTTTTGCTTTTGCAAATCATTGAGCGCAACTGCTCGGGTATACGTTCCTCCAATATCAATTCCAATATAATATTTTTTCATTTTGTGAGTGATATTCTATCGTGTCGACTTTTAATAAAGGTGATGACTTTAGCCATGAACTCTGGGTTATTAATGATGTTATCGTGATTAGTCCCTGGAATAACCATGTCAATATATCCCGGAAGCAGGGCATGCCGGCGCGGCCATATCTTTAATTCGGACGCTGCAACAAAATTCATTGTCGCTTCCGGCAACTGAACATGGGCTAACTCTTTAATGTGATCCCGAATAGGCAGGAGGTCACGTGCCGTAGGAAACATGGAGAGAAGCAACGCATACCAACTCCCGCCATGCGGCACTGCAACAAAAGAAATACTGTTTAGTAGAGTCAGCATCTCCGGATAATGATACATAATGTGCTTCATCACAATACCGCCAAAGCTATGAGCAATAATATCGTCTTCAATAGCTGTTTTTTGCAGATACGCGAGAACAGTCTCTGCCGCTACTCTTACCCCTCGAGTATTCCGACCAAGATCAATTATGGCCGTCTCAAATCCGGCATTTGTTACTGCTTCTGCAAGAGGTTTATAAAACTCTTTCTTCCCCCAAAAACCTGGGATAATAAAAACGGCCATTATTGTTGCTTAAATAATTTTTTAGCTTCGTCCCAAAGTGAATGATCATCATGTTTCTCTTTTAACCAATACCACCATTCGGCACCCCATAAGTAATTTTCTTCAAACCCGGCCTTGCGAGCTCTGCGAATCGTTTCCTGAAAACGTGACACATTCATGAGCTCTTTTTGCAGAGCAACATCATAATCCGCAAAGTTGGCTACCGGACCGTATGGTTCTCCCTGCAATTCAGCAACCATAAATTTTTTCTCAGGATAAAAAGGCTCAAGAACTTTGCGCTTTACCCAAAAGAGACCAGGACCAAATGTTGACCATACAACTTTTCGAATCGGATTCCACACTTGATAATACATGGTTACTCCTACAATGTCAGCACGCTGTAGCGAGGTGAACCAATAACCAGCCTTGCCCGCCTCGGTCAGCATAATTGGATGTGAATCCAAAGAACGCACCATTGCAACTTCTGCATCAACTGATTCGGTTTTTACCGTGTGAGTTGCACAATCCGCACCAAATACATGGAAGGGTTCATTTTCTACTTGCCAGATAGCAAGTGCTGGAGAGGAACGATAGCGTTCCACAACCACGCGCATCTGATTGAGCACTACTTTTTCAAACTCTTCTTCGGGAAGTGACTTACTCCATTGCGGAATATGACACTCTGGCCAGCGTGGAAGCTTTCTACCAACGACCAAAATAAGCTTTGCATTACTTTTTTCTGCCTCATGTATGAGATTGTCATACTCGCTAAAATTAAACTCTCCGGCTTTAGATTCAATATCCTCCCAATACACCGGCAAACGAATTTTTTGTGCCCCAAGATCATGCAGCAGTGCACTAAATACTACTTGGGAGTCAAGCCCAAGTTGATGCGCCTGTTGAGTAGAAAACGTAACCCCAAAACGTACATTTTGCTCTGTCAAAAAATCCCCTTTAGCTACATAAAAATAAATACCGGTTAAAATGATGGCGATGGCCAAACAATAGCCTACTATTTTTCGAAATTTTTTCATCCTAGACACTGATTATATAAGTAAAGCTAGACCCAATAAAATACAAAGTGTCGCGAGAGACTTTTGTACAATAGTTTCTCGGCTGATTTCTTCTTGAAAAATACGCGGCCAACGCCGAGAAAAGATAATAGCCAGGATAAAAAGCAGTGGATACTGAATCCCCTGCAGCGCATTAACCAGAGTAACGCTTCCCAATGAAATTGCCGCAACAATAACTAAAGGCGCGAGTCCAGCAAAGATTCGCGAAAGAACATAGAAAACTTTATTCCGCGTTCCGCTTTTTTTCCCACCAGAAAAACTGACCTGCGAACGAACACGAGGGTCAAGGAGGAGAAGCGCTGCAAAACCAAAAGAGCCAATCCGTGACCACAGAAAGGCAGAAATATCATCAGTTCCCTGAAATGCAAATTTTAGTAATACTGCTGAGAGCGCAAATAATAATCCAACCCAAATTTCAAGAAAAAGCAGAGAGTAATTTTTAAATTGTAATCTTGATTTAAACGAGTGGAAGGCTATCAAAATCCCCCCAAGGACCAGCAGGACAAAGGCATAAAAGGTTTGTGCATACAATCGCTCGCCAAGAATCAAATAACTGAACACAAAAGCAGCAATGGGAGTGATACTGCCAATAGTAGGAACAACACGAGAGATTTCGTCTCGATCAACGGCCCGATAAAAATAAATAAGCGCAAAAATGTTCAGCGAACCGGAGACAAGACTTACAAAAATAACTAAAGATGAGGCAGGCTTAAGAAACCACGGCACGAAGAGTAAAAAAAATACCCCGCCAATTCCAGAAAGAAACGCAAGCACTTTGGGATTAGGGAGTAATTTCTCAACAAAAAGTTTGTCCCCTAGAAAACCCAGAGCTTTGGCACTATGACCAATGAGAGCAAGTATAAGCCACATGAGTTTAGTATAAATAAAAAAGGGCATCCCTGATAGGATGCGCGCTAGTTATTCTGGTGTGACATTTGCCACGCTTGTGCAAGTTCTCTAAGTCGTCGTTGTGCTTCAGTAAATTGCGGAGTAAGTGGATCAGACGGAGCATCCTCACCATAAAGAAGGGTACCGGGTGCAAGCACCATGGGTATGAGCTGCAATGTATTTGCTGGACCGAGCAGATCACCATATGGAAATCCCTTATCATGTAAATCTACAACTGCATCAACTACTTTTATCAATGCATCGTCCAGTTTAATCTCTTCCCCGTCTGCATTCACCACACGAATCTTCCACATTGCCTCTAATTCTGCTGCCGCCTCTTTGTGGCTCATATCAGCCATAAAGTTTTTAAGTCCGAAAGACTCGGTTATGGTGCCGAGTGTATATGGACGAATTACTCGCCACTGCATCAACATTGAAAACATAACTTCTTTAACTCCACCAGTGCTATATTCCCAGCCATCCATTACTACATGTCGGCCCGCCATTTCACCAATTACCCGATACCACAGTGACATATAAGCATCTTGCGTCCAGCGCCACTTTTTGGCTTCAAATATCGACGGCGCGATAAAGAGGAGATTTTCCCGATGACCGAGTGCATTAGCAAAGGCAATTCCTTCGTCGATATTCGGTTTAATCACAAGTTCCCACAATGCCGCTTTGCCAACCACCTGGACCAACTCGTCGACGGTCTTTATGCCATGCGTACTCAACACATCAAAGTATCGCCTGCCCGTAGTAATAGGCATACTGACGTATGCAATGTGGCCTCGGCGATTTCCGCGAAATGAACGATATGCTCCAAGTACTATGCCCAAATTAGTTAGCTCGTCTTCAGTCAAACGATCATAACTAGTGATGACATCTTGGAGAAGTTCTTGACTCAATTTTCTTTTTCAGAAGAGCCACTTAATTTATATCAATCAGGTTTCTGGCTGTCAATTACTTTTTTGTACTCTAGAGCACTCTCCCTAATTTTTCTCCCCTGGGTTTCGTAATCTACCTCGACCAACCCGAATCGGGGCCAAAAACCGTCACCCCATTCAAAGTTATCGAGTAACGACCAATAAAAGTAACCGCGGACATCTATTTCCTCAACGAGCGCTCGAGAAATTTGAGCGGTGTGATCTACAATATAGTGTGCTCGCTTTGTGTCCGCTGCATCAGCAATACCATTTTCTAAAATAAAAATGGGCTTCTGGTATCGCGCCAATCTTTTTAAAACACGATACAGTCCTTCTGGATGTATTTCCCAACCAAGATCAGAAGTTTCGTGAGTCTTTTTTCCAACAGGAACACCCCGATAGTAATCAAGGCCAACGAAATCCATCACATCTTGAATCGTCTTAAGAAAAAAAGTATTGAGATGATAATAGAAATTTGCCAAAGGGAGTGATGAGCGAATTTCTCCAGTATTTTGAGTTATCCCAACTGAGAAGTTTTGATTTATTTCTTTCATCGCGCGATACGCTCGGGCATGCCCTCGATGCAAGTTCCAAAATACTTGATTAAACACCAATAAATTTTTCTTGGCGGGAGGAAAATTCCCCGTTCTATAGGCATTACTGGCCCAGAGACTAGGTTCATTCAAAGTGATAAAAAAGGTTACCTCATTTTTAAATTCTTCTGCTAATTTTCTGCAATATCGGACAAAATAGTCCACAGTTTTACGATTTTCCCACCCACCTAAGTCTCTCACCCATAAGGGAAGAGTCCAGTGCCAAAGGGTTACAAACGGCTCCATTTCTCGTTCTCGTAGTGCCCTAATTACTTCCCGATAATGTTCAATTTCTTTTGCATCAAATTTGCCCTCTTCTGGTTCAATGCGTGACCATTCGATTGAAAAACGATGGGCATTGTGACCAAGAGTTTTTGCAATATCAAAATCTTCTTTGAAACGATTATAGTGATCACAGGTCTCCCCTGAAATATAATTTTCCTCCTCAAGTGGGCTCGGATAATTTTTCAAAATAAATTCGGGCCAGACATTACCTTTCATCTGCCGAGCTAGCGCCAATTGGGACTTTTGTCGAGCTACCCCTTTTTCCCACTCAGTCCAATCATTATGATTATTTCCCTCAACTTGATGAGAACTGGTTGATGCTCCCCAATAAAAATTTTTTTGAAAGAACATGGGAGAGTTAGACATTTTTAGGAGTTTCAAAAACGACTTTTTGTATTCCCTTGCGGATCTTGGGTGTAGGCCAAAAACCTAAGTATTTCCCAAGCATTAAACGAGTTTCTGCCTCAATTGCGGGAACTGAACTAAACATCAAAGATACCGGCACAAGAAACCACTGAAAAATCATCCAAAAGTATTTATGACGTCCGAAATCGATCGGCCGAGGTGGAAGAATTTTTAAGGTCAAATAAATTGAGGTGATGATACCCATCATGGCAAGAGTCAAAACCCAACTGGTAATACGCGGTACGTTATATGCCAAGACCGAAACCCCAAATTGCGATCCTCCAAGAAAAATTGGCAACCATCCCATTAAAAAAATCATAAAAGAATTAGTAGGCCAAGACCAAAAACTTTCGATTTGATTAAAAGCCCAATACAGCTTGGTGCGCAGAGGGATTTTTTTGTTGTGAAAAAAACCGTGTAAAAAATAGGGCGTATCGGCAACGCCGTAGGCCCAGCGACGCTGTTGTTTATATAAGTTTTTGGCAGTTTGCCATAAGTCTTCCGCAACATTGGCATCCATGGCTACGGGAACAAGCAATGGCTCCACTCGCCAATCTCCGTCAAACGTCAAAAGCGCCTGCCAAAAAATTCGGGAATCTTCAGAAACTACATTGACTTGCCAGAAACCAATTTCTACCAAGGCCTTAAACGGAAAGGCATGAGAAGAAAAAGAGACCAGCCGTTCTGGCCGCATTTGGTTTAACAGATGCCAGAAGGTCGAGGAGAGTGCGAGCAGTCGAGAAAAAACCGGCGCTTCCCAAATATTATTTATAAACAACGGGATTGGCTGATACGAAGTTCGCAACGGTCGAGTTGACGTAAGATAAAGATAACTTAAGCGACTAAAATAATTGTGTGAGGGAACGGTATCAACATCAAAAACGGATACAATAATATGCTCATACGGAATTTTTTGAGCATCAACCAGCTTTTCTTTAGCTTCGCGTGCCGCCCAGGTCTCATTGGCACCTTTTCCTGCAAGCTCACCTGGTACGTCTTGGTGCGTGGTGAGAAGAAATTTCCCAAAATGGGAGCTGTATTCAGCACAAATTTTTTGGCCCACTAAACGCGCTTCCTCCCCTGCCCTTCCTTCTCCACTCAGAACAATCATAATTCGCTCTTTGGGGTACTGTGTAGCGATCAGTCCGTCACAAGTAGTTTTTAAAACGTCATATCCTTCTTTGTAAAAGGGCAAAATTACCAAATGCCAAAGATCCTCTCTCCAGTTTTTTATGCCAAGCCCATGTGATGATAAATGCACGTCATCAAATTTCTTTAACCAATTTACCTTTTCTAGTTCGCGCATAATTCGAAAACTGTTTCGCAGGTGCCAAGAAAGATACACTGTCTTTAAAAGCCAGTAGAGATCAAACGTTACAATAAAAATAACCGCCCAGACAGGAGCAAAAATTGAAGCGACAATAATCAGCACAAAAGTAATCCAGACCAGCGCCCCAGGAAGAATCTCTAACAGGCGGTATCCTAACCAGCCACTTGTGGTTTCAAAATCCTTCGCAGAACCGATGAAAAGGTATTTTTTAGATTCAGACAGCATTTCTTTATTATAAAATTCAAACCAATTAATATAAAGAGCGTCTGAAGAGACGCTTTATTTAATATACCAATTCTTGACCAGAAAACCAAGACGTGACATTCACTCGACCAGTACCCTTCGTCACCTTTCCTATGACATCAGCAGGAAACTTTTTGCGAATGTGCTCTAAAACAGCGACCACATCTTTTTCCGCCACACCCACAACTAACCCAATACCACAATTAAAGGTCTGATACATTTCTCTGTCAGATACTTTTCGATCTCGTATTTCCCAGAAAATAGATTGAGGAGATAACGCATGTCGGCCATTAATAACAACGTCTGTACTAGGCGGAAGGTAGTCTTTTATCTTAGTAAATGCTCCGCCAGTGATATGCGTCATGCCGTGGACATCTACCCGTTTCATAAGCGGCAGAATGGTGTCTGAATAAATAAACGTAGGAGTTACAAATTCGGGGCGAAATTCTTTACCAAAAACTTCGCGAATTTTAGTAAATCCATTCGAATGTGGTCCACTACTCCCAATACCAACCAAAACATCTCCAACTCTATATTTATTCGGCCGAGTGTCTAAAACCATGCCGAGCATTGTAATACTAATCTCGAGTCCCTCTTGAGTATCGTGAATGGCCGTTTCTCCCCCAGTGACAGCAATTTCTCTTCTTCTACACTGTAAGACTAATTCATGGAGTATAGCCTCAATAGCTCGCACATCTTCAGCGGGCAAAGTTATGTGGTCAATCACTGCATACGCTTGAGCACGTGCCAGAAGTAGATCATTAAAATTCATTGCCAGTGCGTCTTGGACTGCAAAACTAAACGTTCGTGCTTGCCAATGGTAAAGGCCTTTAGTCCCGATAGCATCACAGTGGTGAAATTCAGGTAAAGAGAATCTTTTACAAACAACACTGTTCTTTACTGAAACATAAGGAGTCTCCCACGTCGTTTTTATTCGATCAATTACTTTTCCCTTATACGGCTTTGTTGGATCGTACACAGAGTAATAAAATGTTCTTGTGCAATCATAACTTACTTTTGATTTAATATTCTACTGATGATCGCTAGTAAAATATTTAAGTTGACGTGACAAGTAAAACGTGTTATATTCGTGTAAGCTCTTGTGACATCAGGAGGTTATATGCCAAAAGTCGGAATCGCAGGCTTTGCTTTTGGAAACAGGGGCAAAAATCCCCTTGGTGGATACTATCCAAGCAAAACTGATAGGATTATGATCGCCCGTGCTCGAGCACGCGACTATCTTACTTCTCATCTCCTCTACCTCCAAGGTGAACATGCCTATTTATTAACAGAAACTGAAAGGCAAAATCTTCAACTCTGTGTTACCCAGCATCATATCGATCCCGCACAGTACTTAGATTCTGATTCAGTTATTACACAGATAGTTGACAGAGCACGGAAAGATGGAATAGAGGAACTTCGAGTCATGGCATTCCCCTTCATTCACGGGCCTTATTGCTACTTTGTTTTACGAAGAGAGGCCGCAAAGTACGGAATCAGGGTGCGGTCGCTTAGTCTTGGTCTCGGATTTACACTCATCGGCTGGCTCTGCGCCTTCGACGAGCTTTCATATCAACCATGGACTAGAGGACCAATCCAAGCCTTTGGCTATGCGACTTACCGATTTCTCACCAAAAAACGGAGAGGAAAATAAAACACGACGTGCCAACGTCGTGTTATCATTTGTGGGTCTTTCGCCATTCCTCTATTTTTTTGTGGTTACCCGAGAGTAAAACTTTTGGAACTTTATATTTTTTTCCTTTGTATTCAAAAACTTCGGGTCGAGTATACACAGGTACTCCTACCCCATTGCGATTTTCTTCAAGAGATTCTTCTTTTCCTAAAACTCCGAGAATATGACGAGCAACAGCATCCACAACAGCCATAGCTGGGACTTCTCCACCGGTTAAAACATAAGGACCTATTGATAAACTTTCAATTTTTAATTTCCAATTTTCAATTACCTTTTTTATGCGCTCGTCGACTCCTTCATAGTGTCCTGCGATCATAACAATACGGTCGTATTTTTTTGACCAGTCTATCGCCAGTTTTGAATCAAACTGTCTTCCACCCGCAGAAAATAAAATTACTTTTGTCTTTTTCTTGTCGCTTGTCGCTTGTCGCTTGTCGCTTAAAATCGAGCCAAGAGCTCTGGTGATTGGCTCGATTTGCATCACCATCCCCGGACCTCCTCCATACGGACGCTGATCTACTTTTTTATGTTTATCTTTAGAAAATTTGCGAATGTCGTGAATCCGAATATCCACGAGCTTCTTTTCTCGTGCACGTTTAATCATTGACTCCTTAAAATAAGAATCAAAAATATTTGGAAAAATTGTGAGAATATCAAATTTCATAAAACACTCAGACCATCGATGGATTTTTTAGATTTGCTAACTAAAAATCCGCAAATGGTGCGGATTTTTAGTTTTTCCGCCGCCCGGGCGGGAAAAAAGTTTACAGATTCAAATCGTCGACTACCGAGTCCACATCGGAACGTCGTCCCATACCGCCCTCTCGGGACATTCGAGGACCTCGTCCTCCTTCTGGCTCTTCAATCTTCAAATTCACTCGTGCGTTGTTTTTGATTCCAACGACGCGAAGAAGCGATCGAATAGCTTTTGCGGTCTGGCCCATGCGTCCAATGATTTTTCCCATATCGGCTGGATCGACTTTCAAGGTGATTAACACACCCATCTCGTCTACCTTTCGATCGGTTTGGACAGCACTCGGATTATCGACAAGCGCCTTGACTACATATTCAAGGAATTCTTGATCAGATTGCATCTTTGCTATCACGCTAGCGGTGACATACTCGGGCGTTGTACGCCCAAATATTCACTTTTGCTTTTGCGTCTTTTCATTATCGACCTTTACACAGACAATTTCGGTTAATCAAGCTTTATGTATACTAATTATACTCCAATTTTCTGATAAAGTCAAGAAGTAGGAGTTTCAGCTTTTTTCCCACCCTTGGCAACTTTTTTTGTATCTATGACTTTATGGCTTACCAGTAGATTATGGACTGTTGGTGTCGGCTGTGCACCCTTAGAAATCCAATACAAAATCCGCTCATTTTTCAATGTGGTTTGTTTGGTCTTGGGGTGAAATGAGCCGAGTATCTCAAGCTCTCCTGATTTGGGTTTGGAACGTTTTTCCGTTACCACCACCCGAAAAGCAGGGTCATTTTTGCGTCCTACTCGTTGCAGTTTGAGCATCAACATGATATTAAAAGTCTAGTGAATTCAGTGGAAAAAGTCAAGAATGAATGACCTAAGTCGGCTCTTCGAGCAGGCACATGAATATCTATACCGTAGTGATGAAATATTGATTGTGTCGCCATGCCCGCCGGACGTTGATTCTATCGCTTCTTGTTCTTTGATAGCACAATATTGTGAGTTTATGAATATACCCTGTATCCTTTATTGCGCAGCCCCTCTACCACCAGGTAATTCCCTTTTTAATTTTTTACCCATAACTAGTTTCGTCCAAACACTTCCCGATCCTGTACCCAAGCACATAGTAGTTGTTGATTATGGTAGCTTCGCTACCACGAAGCTTGACCCTTCAAAACTTTCCGAAAGTTTTATAATTGGCTTTGACCATCATGATGAACCAGCTCGCGACTTCCCTATAAATGGACTACAAATCGTAAACAGCGATGCGCCCGCAACTACAGCCGTGATCCTGCACTTTATGCACGAAACAAACACCCGTCCCATCGTTGAAGGTTTAAAAAGCCAAAACTTTTTTACGTATGTTGCCTTAGGGATTTATGCCGACACCGCTCGGCTAACAAATCCGAAAGCAACTCCTGCGGCTTTTGATTTAATGAATAGTTGCATTAAAAACGGAATCCCTTGGGAACAAATTCGAGATGCCGCAAAACCCAAGATGAGCCTTAGCCGAATGAAGGCATGGAGTCGTGCATTTGAAAAAGTTGTTGACTGGTTTGATGAAGAGCTCGGAATGGCAATCTTTATATATGAAGGAAGTTATGCGCAAATGTTTAATCAAAGACACATCGAAGCTTTATTAGGACCGATGCAAGAACTTGAAGAAGCGAATCTAGCGGTACTTCTTTTGAGGCAGGGCGATGGGAATCTAAGGGTTTCGATAAGAAGCAAAAATCCTGACATCATTTCGGCCGCAGATATTGCTCGCAGTCTTGGCGGTGGCGGACACCCCCATATGGCAGCTGCACTTCTACCTCGGGTATCTTCAGAAGAAACTCTCTGGAAAATACAAGATGAAGTACGAAAAATTTTACATAAACAACCGTAGATCCCGCTAAGCGGGATCTTTAAATTATCCGAGTATTGCTTTTATCTTCGTCACTATCTCTTCCGGAATTGTGGTTGCTTTAACCATATACTCAACCACTCTAAGTTCTTGACCCCTTTTTATATCGGCCGGATCGTTGAAGTTACTTAAAATAATAACCGGGGTGTTAGTTATATTCTGATCTTGACGAATTTGAGCAAGCACATCAAAACCATTTTTCTTTGGCAAAAGTATATCAAGAAGTATTAAGTCCGGTTGTACTTGTTTTGCAAGTTGTAAGGCTTCAGCCCCGTCATGAGCAACCGTAACTTCAAATCCGCTTTTTTTCAAAAAGTTCTCGAGAATATCGCGCAAAAGTGAATCATCTTCGACAAAGAGAATATGTTTTGCCATATGCGCTAACTATCTCACGGGAGAGAATTCACTGCAACCAAATTGACTATCGATTAGTATACTCTTCAGCTTCCTCAAATTTCAGAGACAAAAGTTTAGAAACTCCCTCGTCTCCCATAGTAACGCCGTATAAAACTCCGGCTGACTTCATGGTTTCGCGATTGTGCGTCACAATTAAGAGTTGTGTCTTTTTGGCAAGTTCTTTGATAATCGCTCCATAGCGTTGAGAATTTGCCTCATCCAGTGCCGCGTCCGTCTCGTCCAAAATCAAAAATGGTGGAGGATTTACGGCAGTAATTGCAAAGAGAAGCGCAATTGAGGTAAGAGCACGCTCGCCACCAGATAACATGGCAAGCCCCTTAATACGTTTGCCCGGAAGTTCCACGGCAATATCAACTCCTTCTTCAGCCTCCGTTTCTTCTTCCTCTACCATATCAGTCGGCTCTTTTTCTTTTCGTTTTTTTGCTTCGAGAATCTGCAGACTCGCCTTCCCTCCCCCAAAAATTATCCTGAAAAGATGCTGAAATTCTTCTTTAATCTTTGAAAAACCTTCTTTAAAATCATGCCGAATCCGATCATCCAACTCTTTAACAAGTTCTTTCAAAGAGCGGGATGCTTGTTCCAAATCCTCCAATTCTTTGGTTAAGAATTCATGACGCGTCTCGGTTTCTGAAAATTCTTTAATTACCGAGACATCAATTCCTCCAATTTCCTCAAGCTTGCCTTTCAATCGTTCAATTTTTCTTCTTATTTCTTCATTGGCAATTGTCTCATATCCTTGCACAGATACGTGCGCAACGTTTTCATAATTGAATCCGTTTTCTTCCATTTCGCGACGCAATACCAACTCTCTAATTTTTATCCGCTCCTCATCAAACCGAAATCGCTCGAGTCCAACTGTGATGTCCCGATCCTCATCTTGTTTAGCACGCAGCAGTAAATCAAGTTCTCTGATTTTTAATTGAAAAACTTTGTGTTTTTCCCGCATCTGGACTTGAATCAATTCAAGTTTCTCAACTTCTTGAGTTACCACAGCAAGTTCTTCTTGGAGAGATTGAATAGTTTTTTCTAGCTCTTGGGCAACAGCACTTTGTGTGGCGTGCGGCTTTTCCTCAACTGATCCTTGCTGAATTTCTTTGGTAAGTACTTCAAGATTTTGTACCAATGTGTGCAGATGTGCTCGAATACTCTCAATACTATTTTCAGTAATCATTCTCCGAACTTCGGCCATATATTCTCGAATTGATTCTTGGATATAACGAGAGTCAACGACACGAATCGCCGGATGTGCTAATCTTTCTTTCTCAACTTCTAACCTTCCCTCCAAACGCCCGATCTCTCGTTCCAATTCGCGACGTTTTGCCTCATATCCAATAAGCTGTTTCTCTTCTCCGCTCTTGGAACTCTCGTCATTGGCAAAGGCTTTTTCAGCCTCTCGAACATTTTGAGACAGACGCTCGATCTCTTGTTTAACATCAATACGTTTTTCAAGAAGAGGAGCTGATTGGGCAACAAGTTTTGAGGCCGACTCGTCAATTTCTCTTTTTTCTTTGGAAAAATAAATTACCTGAAGTTGTTTTAATTCACTCTCCACACTTTCGCGAGCTTGTGCTTTTTGGGCCTGTGTTCGCAAAAAGCGCAAATGCGGGGCTATCTCTCGCACAAGAGCCTGCACCTGCTGCATATTATTTTCGGTTGCGGTCAGTTTGCGTTCTGTTTCGTTCTTTTTCAATTGGTATACCCGAAGACCAAGCGCCTCCTCCAACATCGCTCGGCGATCTTTGATTGTGGCAAGTAAAATCCGATCAACTTCCCCTTGACCGATAATATTGTGTTTGGATTCTCCCAGACCCATTCGTGCCATTAACTCAACCACATCTTTGAGTCGTACTTGAGAACCGTTGAGATAATATTCGTTTAAACCATCACGAAAGATTTTTCGTGCAATTGATACCTCCTCAAAATCAATTGGAATTCTGCCATCTTTGTTATCAAAAAAAAGTGTAACAGATGCTTTACCCATGCGTGGAACCTGGGCTGATCCATTCCAAATCAAATCTTCTCCGAGTTTGGCGCGGAGTGATTTCATCGATTGCTCTCCCAGTACCCATTGAATGGCCTCTTTGATATTTGATTTTCCCGAGCCGTTCGGCCCAACTATACCCGTAACACGAGAAGGAAATTCAAGAGTTGTGTTTTTTGCAAAAGATTTAAATCCTGAGATTTCGAGCTTCTTTAAGTACATACATACAAATTAAACTAAAGGATTTTATATGTAAACGTGCTCAATTCCTGCATATACCATGCTATAGCATGGTATATGCAGGAATTGGATTATAACAAATTAAATTCCGATCTTAGATGCAGTTCATTGTCTAAGGCCTCAGCTAAAATCAGACGAACATTGTTCCGAACCTCGTAAAATTCAATAAGAAAGTTAACTTCATTATCGCAGGGATAGGGGTGGATAAAAACACTCTTCTGGAGCTCGATCATTCCTATTTGCTTCAAGCGAATACGTAAAATGTCTCTTGTTTTTTTGCAACCTTCCGGAATATCAAAAATAACAATTCTCCATTTCTTATCCCACCGATTTGGTTTCTGAATTTTAAGCTCTTCGATGTTATACGTTAATACCCGCTGCTTTCCTGCATGGGTAAGAATAAGAGTTACCTGACCATTCGGTAATTCTTTAGATGCTATCAGTTTAGATTGATACAGGGATCGGATAGCCCTTCGCAGAGAGTCGCGTTCGATAGACCCCCATTCGCCCCTTAAGCTTTTTAAAATTCGAAAATATTGATTAGGAGATCGAGAAAGACCAAGCGCCAACCCGCCCGCCAAAAGCAGTAAAACTTTACGTTGTATCTCTCCGGTTCCTGTCTTTGGCATACCTCAATCGTATAAAAAATCTCCCTATCCCGCAAATAAAGAGCGGTCGCTTTGTATTTGCTGGTTTTGATTATTAAGACGAGGATCTCTTACTGCCCCGCATGTGGTTTATCCACAAGTTTTCACTTCCACAAGTAAAAGTTCTGTTGGATAATTCCAATATGAAAATCACAATTTGTGGAAGTATTGCTTTCATTGATGAGATGGAGGCGGCCAAAAGAGAATTAGAACAATTTGGACACGAGGTAAAACTCCCCCCTTCAGAAATGACCGACGCCGAAGGTAAGGCAATTTTATCTAAAGATGTCTACGCAATTCGCAAATCTTCGAACACCGTCGACGACTGGGTTTGGGAGAAAAAGACGGAAGCCATGAAAAATCATTTTGATAAGGTTGCTTGGTCAGATGCGATTTTAGTCCTTAACCACACAAAAAACAATGTTGCCCACTACGTAGGGGCAAATACACTCCTGGAAATGGGATTAGCTTTTCATCAAGGAAAAAAGATTTTTCTCTTAAACCCAATTCCAGAAATCTCGTATAAAGAGGAACTATTAGGCATGAAGCCAACAGTTTTGAATTCTGATCTTTCTTTAATTGTGTAGATGCAACACTTCTTAGATTTAGTTGCCTATCCAACCCAGATTTGATACGCTTTCCGCAGTTCTTGATACCTGAAAGAATAATGACTAATCGTGAGCGGTGGCTGACGATCGCTAACCGAGAGGCAGCATTAGGAGATCAAGATGAGCATGTTTACTCCCAAAGATTTGCGATGATATGCCAGGATATTTTGGAAAAGATTCAAGCTGATCCCAACTTTGAACCGCCCACCTATCAAGAGGTCATGGCAAAAGCTCCCTGGGGACCCTAAAGGGGTCTTTTTCTATTCTCTATGGCATTTTTATGTTGTTTGACAGCCACCTATTATTTTATATAGACCTCTTGTATATCAGGAATGACTGGAAAGCCCGGGGAACTTGGTGCTGCTCTTCAACCAAAAAATCAATGGCAAGAAGAAAAGACAGCTGCTTCACTTGCTTTCATAAACGAAACTGAAACATTTCTCAAAACATGTACAGACATCGAGAAGAAAAGGCTTCTTGCTGTAGCGATAGCAAAAGTGCAAAGTAGTGAGATTGTTCTTCGGGAATGGCTTACTCCTCAGGAGTATCTTAGTCATTCAGGGTTTCCACCAAATAGTTTATAATCAAGCCCCCCTAGGGCTTTTATTTTTATGAGGGTCACAACCAACCCTTGGCATGCAAAGCTGCACGCGCCGCCTCCTCTTGCGCCGACTGTTTTGAGGGGCCTTCGCCTTCAGCGACCAGTTCTTCATTTAAAAACACTCCAACAATAAAATGTTTGTCGTGATCCGGTCCCCATTCTCGGGTAACCTCATACGTTGGAGTAATACCAACCCGCTCTTGTGCCTCTTCCTGAAAAAGAGATTTGGGGTCTTTATATAATTTTTTACTGAGCACATCTGACATTCGCGGAGTTAAGACCCGATGAATAAACTCGGCAACAGCATCATATCCGCTATCAAGATAAATTGCTCCCACCAACGCCTCAAAAGCGTTGGCTAAAATAAACTGACGAGCACGACCAACATCTTTTGCCTCTCCGCGTGAGAGCAGGAGATAGTCATTGATCGCTAATTCAACCGATACATCAGAGAGCATGCGTGAATTGACTAATGCCGCTCTGAAACTCGTAAGCTCCCCTTCCGGTTTATCAGGAAATTCGCGATACAAATGTTCGGTCATCACAAGCTCAAGTACCGCGTCCCCCAAAAACTCGAGACGTTCATTGTGCCCAAGCTTCCACGAGGAATTTTCATTCAAATAAGAGCGGTGAGTAAGCGCTTGAGTAAGCAGATCCTTATTATTAAATTTAAGAGATAGTTTCTCTTCTAATTGAGATATGTTGTTCACCTATGCTTATCTGATTAAGCAAGTTAAGTGAATTAAGTAAATTAAGCATACATAGTGCTTAACTCGCTTAAGTAACTTAATCAGTCAAATTAATTTTCAGTCTTTTCTTCGACTACTTCTTCCTCCTTTGATTTTTTCTCCTCTTCTTCTTTCTTCTTTGCAAGTTCTTCTCTGGTTGGGTACTCCTTTCCGGGCTCACCAATTTCTCGATAAACCGTCCCCAAAACACCGTTTACAAATTTTCCCGAAGACTCACCCCCAAACGATTTTGCAAGTTCAATTGCCTCATTAATAGCAACTTTAGGAGGAACTTCCTCGCGACTTCCAAACAAAAGCTCATACAACCCCAAACGAAGGACCGCGCGGTCCACTGCAGTGATTTGTTCAATCGGCCATTCGGGAGCAGCTTTTTCAATGATGGTATCGATTTGAGCATTGTTTTCAATGACGCCAGCAATCAGACGGTCAATAAAACCATACTCTTCATCGAGTCCTGGTCCAAATTCTTTTTTGTTTCGCTCTACGATTTCTGGAAGAACTTTTGCGTCCTTTCCATTAAAATCCCACTCGAAGAGCGACTGCATTGCGATGGAACGAGCTAGATGACGAGATGCCATATTACTGCACATCGCAAATCGCTTATCGCTTATCGTAAGGACGAGCGATGCGCGACCGGCAATGTGCTTTACTTATGTGAAAGTTCCTCTGCGTTAAGTTCTTTTGGTCGTGCAGCTGCTTCGGTTTCGTGTTCGTGTAATTCTTTTTCCTTTTGTTTCCGTGCCTTTTTATCTAATTTCGCAAGCACATCAATCACTTTTCGCCCATTGTAATAGCCGCAATTTTTGCATATAACGTGCGGGATGATGTCTTGATTACAGTGACTGCATTTGACAAAACGGCCAGCTTGCAGTGCGTGATGAGATCGCACCCCGTTTCGCTTGCTCTTCGTATGTTTCATTCGGTTAACCATCCAGGTAGTAGAAATTCGACTAAACTAAAGCCTTTAAAAGCCTTACCCCAATCGTCTTCCTTGATACATTAAACTCAGTCCAGGTTGTGAAAATATCATACCATACTGTCAAATTTTCACTACCTAGCATGGTTGGTAGTCTAACAGAAATGATAGATTTTGGCAAACCCGGTAGTGGAAATTCGACTAGGCCAATTGGAAAAAAATTTTGATATCTTAATTGTCGAATTTTCACTACCGGGGAAATTAAATAGCCCATAAGGGCTAATTACTTGAGTCCCAAAAGCAGCTCTATAAGAAATTGCTTTTTTGCACCATCCAAAGAACGCATTATGTTAATAATCTCCGACTCCTCTTTAGATAAACCGTTCGCAACACCATGAGTGCAGATTTCATCTGCATCGAGTCCTTCACGAACAAGAAGAGCATGATACCGTAATTCCCTAGTTGCATCCCCATTTACCCCAAGTGCCTTTGCAAGTTTCAAACAGATTTCATCGCTGGGAGCCTGAAACCGTTCTATTTGACGCAGATACACAACAGATACCCCAGAAGAGCGAGCTAAATCTTCTGGTTTCAATCCCCGCGCTTCCCGAAGTCAAGTAAGGATTCTACCAAAAGATTCCTTATTTTGGCTCATTCTTTTCTCTAGCTCACTCTTAAAAATATAAATTATTTAGTCTCATTTGTCAAATCGAAAACTTTTTCGATGCACCTCCGAATACCCAAACTGTTTGATCAAATCGCAATGTATTTTGGTGCAGTATCCTTTATGGATATCAAGACGATAACTTGGGTATTTTTTATGCAACTGGAACATAATTCGATCACGTGTCACTTTGGCAATAATCGAGGCAGCAGCAATAGCAGCAACGCGCTGATCCCCTTTTACAATTGTTCGTTGCAAGACTCCTTTGGGAAGCCGGAGTCCGCCATCCAGCAACACTAAACACCTATCCCTGTTTTCGAGTGATTTATAAACCACAAAAGCTCCTTTTTGTGCTGCCTGATAAATATTGATGCGATCAATCGTTTTTGGACTAATCTTTTTTACAGCCCACACAATATTTTTGTCTGACGTAAGATGCAAAAACCATTCTCCTCGTTGTTTTGCTGTCATTAACTTTGAATCTTTGGTAGGCAGAAGCGTCTTATAATTTTCGGGAAGTTTTATTCCAGCAACAATCAGGGGCCCTGCAATCGGACCCCGCCCTGCTTCATCTATACCTATAATATAGTGATGCCTGATTTTGAGTTTAACTTTTTGTTTTTTCATTTAATAGATCTTTGCTATAATAATACAGATGAAATTCACTCACCTCCATGTACATAGTCACTATAGCTTGCTCGATGGGCTGGCAAAAATCGATGACCTTATCAATCGCGCCAAAGAACTTGGCATGGACTCGATCGCCATAACCGACCATGGCAATCTGTATGGTGCAATTGAATTTTATAAAAAAAGTAAAGCCAAGGGAATCAAACCAATTATTGGCGTTGAGATGTATATTGCCAATAATGGCATGCGCGACAAGCGTCCCGGGGTTGATGATAAGCGATTCCATCTTACTGTTCTTGCCAAAAACTTTGAAGGGTACAAAAATCTAGTGCGCTTGGTCACCAAATCTCATCTTGAGGGCTTTTATTATAAACCGCGTGTTGATAAAGAACTCCTGCGTGAACATGCAGCAGGTCTTATGGCACTTTCCGGCTGTCTTGCAGGAGAAGTAGCCCGAGCAATCCAATTCAAACAACAGGATCCCCAAGAGCTTGTTGCCGAATACCAAGCTATTTTCGGTAAAGATAACTTTTATTTGGAATTAGGGGCTCATGCCCTGCAACTACCTGAACAAAAAACCGTTAATGAAGCGCTCTATGACCTTTCTCTAAAAACCGGTGCTAAACTTATCGCAACCGGTGATATTCATTATATAAGTCCAGAGGATGCTGAGGCTCAAGATATTTTAGTCTCGATTCAGACCGGAAACCGAGTAGAGGATGAAAACCGCTTAAATATGAAGTCGGTTAATTTGTCGATGCGATCCGCCAAGGAGATGCTTGAGCTTTTTCCGGATCACCCCGAAGCAATTGCCAACACCCAAGAGATCGCACAGAAAGTTGATATCTCGATTCCTTTAGGAAGTTGGACATTTCCCGACCTCAAGCTTGCCAACGGGCTTTCCTACAATGATGAGCTCCAACGACTCGTGTATGAGGGAATTAAAGAGCGGGGACTAGAAAAGACACCGGGGGTTGAAGATCGAATTAACTATGAACTCAAAATAATTCAGGATAAGGGGTTTTCTCCTTATTTTCTCGCTGTTGCTGACCTTCTAGAATACGCCCATCAAAATAATATTCTTACCAATGTACGAGGATCAGTTGCGGGCTCTCTCGTCACCTATCTTATTAAAATCACTAATCTTAATCCGCTAGAGTATAAACTCCCGTTTGAACGGTTTTTGAATCCGGAACGCCCGTCGGCACCTGATATTGATATGGATTTTGCGGACAATCGACGGGATGAGGTAATCCGCTATGCGAAAGAAAAATATGGGGAAGATCGCGTCGCCCAAATTGGTACTTTTGGAACTATGATGGCACGCGCAGCAGTGCGTGATGTTGCGCGAGCTCTGGGACACCCTTATGTTTTAGGAGATCGCATAGCTAAATTGATTCCACTTGGTTCACAAGGTTTTCCTATGACTATTGATCAGGCCATGAATATGACGCCAGAACTTGTGACAATGTATGAGAACGAGCCGGAAGTAAAAAATGTAATTGATCAAGCCAAAAAAATGGAAGGGTGTGTTCGACACATCTCGGTACACGCCGCAGGAGTGGTGATTGCACCACAGCCATTATCCGAATATGTTCCGTTGCAGTTGGATCCTAAGGGAGGGAAAATAATTACCCAGTATGACATGCACGCCATCGAAGATGTCGGACTTTTAAAATTTGATTTTTTGGGAATTCGAAATTTGGCAATTTTGGGAGACGCCGTTGATTCGGTCAAAAAATACCAAAATATCGATATTGATATTGAGCGTGTTCCTTTGGATGATAAAAAAACTTTTAGCCTTCTAGCACGCGGAGAAACGATCGGACTGTTTCAATTGAATGGTTCGGGAATGACCAAATATTTAAAAGACTTACGACCTACGACAATTCACGACATTAATGCGATGGTTGCATTGTATCGCCCTGGACCGATTGAATCTATTCCAACTTATATTCAGAGAAAGCACAATCCTGTAATGATCAAGTACCTTGATCCACGATTGAAAGATATTCTGGATCAATCATATGGCGTCATCACCTACCAAGATGATGTCATGCTTATCGCAATTCATTTGGCTGGATATTCCTGGCTTGAAGCCGATAAACTGCGAAAAGCTATGGGCAAAAAGATCCCCGCTGAAATGGAGGCACAACGTGGAAAGCTTATCGACGGACTTATGCAAAATGGATTGGACTCACAACGAGCACAAGAAATGTGGCGATTGATTGAACCCTTTGCTGCGTATGGGTTTAATAAGGCTCACGCCGCAAGCTATGGGCGCGTTGCCTACCAGACAGCATATATGAAAGCCAACTTCCCGGGAGAATATATGACCGCCGTGCTTACGGCTGACTCGGGTGATATGGAAAAAGTTGCCGAAATAATAACCGAATGCAGTCGCATGGGAATTCCCGTGCTTCCTCCGGCTGTAAACGAGAGCTTTGACAAGTTTACTTTGGTACGAACGCAGGAAGATGGCAATGACCCCTCGCAAGGTTCGGGACGAGGGAAAATAAGATTTGGACTTGAATCGGTAAAAAATGTCGGAACTAATATTGTTCAGGCAATTATTGAAGAGCGAACGCAGGCAGGACATTTTACCTCACTTGCCAACTTTGCCGAGCGCGTACGCCACAAAGATTTTAACAAAAAATCACTTGAATCCTTGATCCGTTGTGGAGCTATGGATGATTTAGGAGAGCGCAATCGGCTTCTGGAAAATATAGAAATGATCCTCGAATACAATCGTGAAAATCAAAAATCGGTATCTCATGGACAATCAAGTCTCTTTAGTTTTGCGCCACAGATGACAGTAGCCTCACTCAAGCTAAAAGAAGCGGAGCCTGCGAGTAAGCGAGAACGTTTGCAATGGGAAAAAGAACTCCTTGGACTTTATGTTACTGAACACCCATTGCAAGAATATGCTGAACGGTTTAAAGCCAACCACATATTACCACTCGCTAATTTGACATCCGAACTCCGCAATCAAATGGTTGCAATTGGCGGAGTGGTAAGCGGTGTTCAGAGGATCAACACTAAAGCAGGAGAACCAATGCTTTTTGTTAAATTCGAAGACCAAACTAGTCGCACCGAAGTTTTAGTATTTCCCAAAATGCTTGCTAAAAATCCAAATATGTGGCAAGAAGAAAAGATACTGATGGTTCGTGGACGGTTGTCAGATAAGGATGGGGATCCAAAGGTATTATGTGAAGATGCGGTTGAAGTTATCTAAGTGACAAGTAACATGAGACGTGAGACAAGGATTCATTAAAAAAAACCGAGAGTAGCTCGGCTAGACTATAAACGTTATTGAATCAAGCTCATCTTCCCACCCAGTAAACCGTATACCCGACCAACCGCTTGACCAGGCAACCTCAGCAAGAATTCTCTGGAATGGCTTAAACGCTAATAGGTCTTCGGGTAACATGACGATTTTGATAGTATAGAAGGAAGACTCTGGATTGGCATTTGCCAAGAAGAAATTCAAGAATTTGATAAGTTGAATGAGAACGTCATACATTCTTAGTTCAGCTTCAAGTGAGAAGAAGAAAGCAGTGGGAGAACAGTGCTGAAAAACTTTTTGACTACCAACCTCATGTGGTGAAAGGAGCAAAATAGTGCATGAAGAGCTGTAAAGATTATACTGAATTATTTGTTAAAATGAAAAAAGAAGAAAAACCAGTAGAACTCCCCGAAAACGACCATCGAACGCTGGGGCAAAAATTAGATTTGTTCTCTTTTCATGAGATCGCACCCGGTGCGCCGTTTTGGCATACCAAGGGTATGGTGATTTTTCGTGAGCTAGAAAAATACGCACGAAAAGTAAATGATGACTATGGATATCAAGAAATCTCTACTCCGATTTTGGTAAAAAAAGAAGTATTTGAAACTTCGGGACACTGGGAGCATTACCGCGACAATATGTTCTGGTTTCAAAATCCTCGCGACAAAAAAGAAGTTTTGGTAGTAAAGCCTATGAACTGCCCTGAATCGACATATCTTTATAATTCCGCGTTGAGGAGTTATAAAGACCTACCGTTGCGCCTAGCTGAAATTGGACGACTCAATCGCAATGAGTTATCGGGAACACTGGGAGGACTTTTTCGTGTCCGACAAATCACCATGGATGATGCACATATGTATGTACGACCCGATCAGGTTGAAGAGGAGGTGGGCACCATAATTTCGATTATTGAAAACTTTTATGGAATGTTTGGGTTTAAACCCCGCTATGTACTGGCAACCAGACCCAAAGGTGCGTTAGGAACTGCCAGAGATTGGAAATTAGCAGAAGAGGCACTTGCCAATTCCTTAAAGAAAAAAAATATTCTCTACACCCTTGAGAAAGGAGAAGGTGCTTTTTATGGTCCCAAAATTGAAGTTCATATGGACGACTCGCAAGGACGAGACTGGCAACTGGGTACCGCACAACTAGACTTAGTGATGCTTCCCAAGCAGTTTAAATTACACTACACCGACGAGAACGGGAAAAAACAAATGCCCTGGGTTATCCACCGTGCTATTTTCGGTTCGTTTGAACGGTTTATTGGCATTTTACTTGAACATTTTAACGGCGCTCTCCCTTTCTGGCTCTCACCGGTTCAGGTAATGATTCTTAATGTAAACGACAGTGTTCAGCATTATAGTATGAAAGTTGAGCATGAACTCAAAAACCTTGGAGTAAGAGTAGTGCTTGATGATCGCAACGAGACCATCGGTAAAAAAATTCGAGAAGCTGAGATGCAAAAAATTCCTTTTCTTTTGATCATTGGCATGAAAGAAGTTGAGGCAATGACGGTAGCCGTACGCGAGCGAGGAAAAGGCGATCAAGGACAAATGAAATTAAATACATTTTTAGAAAAACTTAAAAAGGAGAACTGATTCTATGTCTAAATCAACTATTTTTGCTATTCTTGGTGTTGTAATACTTTTTGTTATAGGAACATTTTTTTATCTTAAAAAAACTACGCCTTCATCGGGTGAACAAAATCAAATTAAAAAATTTACCTATACGTTTCGCCAAGGCTTTGAAGGTGATTTTGATGATATTACCTACTCACTCTCCTATCCTGAAGATGCTTTTGAAATTACAGCAGCCAACGATCTTTCTTCCAAAATTTTAATCAAGGAAAAAAAGAGCACTACAACTCATAGTCTTTCATTTTTCTACAATGGCGCTGCTGGTTTTCCTTCAGCCGAGGCCTTATGGAATGAGACCATACATGTGCGCTGTCCCGACTGCCAAAAAGTAACACCGCGCGCGTTCCATCTAGGTTCTGACTTTTTTACCGTCGCCAATACTTCAAAAGAAATAACAATTTTTGCTTATAGCCCCGGCTTTGGAATTTTGGAACTACAAAAACCGACTGATGTAGTTGATTCAGTTATTAAAACCCTTGTAATTGATGTAAAGAAGGTTCCCCCCCCCCAACCGCCAAAGGAAATAAATCCGATTATGCCATCCCCCACACCAAAACCTTCACCAACCCCAACTCCCAAACCACAACCAAGCCCCGCCCCCACACCAAAACCTACACCCTCTCCACTTCCTCCACCGACTCCTAAACCGCAACCGAGCCCCCCACCAACGCCTGCGCCAGCACCGACGCCTCAACCTACTCCGCCCGTAACTCCGCCAACTCCTACACCACAACCTTCTCCACCCCCCCCACCTGTACAGCCACAAACGTTTCAAGCACAAATCAGTGGTTTTGCTTTCAGTCCTCCAGAAATACATATTCCGGTCGGATCCATGGTCACATGGACTAATCAGGACTCAACAAGTCATACCATCACGAGTGACACTGCGGAGTTTGGAAGCAATTTACTGGCCAAAAACGAAGCCTTCAGTTTCACCTTTACCAAGAAAGGCACTTTCCCCTATCACTGCAGCCCACACCCCTCTATGCAGGGCAGGGTCGTCGTCGAATAAAAAGAAACTGCTCCGAAAGGAGCGGTTTTCGTAAGTACATGATCCGGCAGAAAATAATCGTTATCGTCGGTCCAACTGCATCAGGTAAATCTGAACTTGCGGTCACACTCGCCAAAAAATTTAATGGTGAGATTATTTCTGCTGATTCTCGACAAGTATACCGCGGTCTTAATGTTGGCACAGGAAAAGTTCCCGGTACGTGGATCTGTAAACCAGCATATACCAAGCGACCGCGTGGTATATGCTGGTTTGTCTATAAAGAAATCCCCCACTACTGCACTGACTTTGTAGATCCCAAGAAACAGTACAGCGTTGCTGAATTTAAACAGTGTGCTCAAGCGGCAATAGAAGATATTACCAAACGTAACAAGACCCCCATTATAGTAGGAGGGACAGGATTTTGGATTGATGCACTCGTGTACGACTTAGATCTACCAGAAGTAAAACCTAATGTATCATTAAGAAAAAGACTTGTTAACAAAAGTCCTGAAGAACTTTTAAAAATATTGCAAAAACTTGATCCGGGCCGCGCTAAAACAATTGAACAAAAAAACCCTCGCAGACTTATCCGTGCCATAGAGATTGCGCAAAGTCTCGGTAAAGTTCCGAGCATGCAGAAAAAAAATCCCTATAATCCCCTTTGGATTGGTATCAGACTTTCTCCCGAAGAATTAAAAAAACGAATTCGAAAACGCCTATTTTCTCGTTTACACGAAGGGCTAATTGAAGAGGCAAAAAGTCTTCGTAAAAAGGGGCTTTCGTGGAAACGTTTTTACGAATTGGGATTAGAGTATAAGTTTCTAGCAGAATATTTGAGAAACAAACTAAGCAAAAAAGAAATGATTGAATTGCTGAATACCGCAATTGAACAATACGCTCGTCGCCAAATGGTGTGGTTTAAAAGAAATAAAGGGATTAACTGGGTTTCTAACAAAAAAGAGGCTTTTCCGCTTCTACAAAAATCTCATTGATCTTTTATTCTCACCGGACGCTAAAACTCCTACCTAGCAAAAGTAAAAGGAGAAATTGAGAAGCGTCCTTTATCAAAGATGCACACACCATATAGCCCAGCTTTATTGTTGAGGTATGGTGGATACCATAAGTCGTCAACAACCAAAATGGAAGATCCTCTTAACTCCCTCACAGCGCTTTCTAGAGCATGAACTTTTTGCTGATCTCCCGTTGTACCAAAATTGTCAGTATAGGGCTCTTCCTCTCTCTTTTTAATTTTTTCAGCATCAAGTATCCCCTCAACCTTTGTCATATATTCTTCAATAAATTCGTGTGCGCTATCCGAGCGAAGTTGTCCAGAAGAGAATATAAGCTCTTTATCAATGGAATCCTCAATAGAAGTAAGGTGATCAGGATCCGTAAGTTGCTTTGTTACTATTTCTTTCCTTCTATTCGTTAGAATGCCAATTCGCCCTCCTCTACTTTTGAGATAGGCCAGGATTCGACTAATAGAGGGGCGTAGTATTGTAACTCCCGTATCTTTATTTCGAAAAAAAGTAGCTCCCATAGTATCATCAATATCAAAAAGAGTTACAAAATTTTCCGGATGTGCAGCCAACACCATTTCCGCCCCCTCTAGAACAGAAACAGTAAAATGTTGTTCTCGAAGGAAAGCTCTACCAAGCCATTCTTCGTTCTCCTCTGGACTCATCCTATTATTCACAAAACTGTCTCGTAAGGAAACGAGCTGATTTCTAACTTGATCTCTGATTGAGTTCCAAAACTCTTCTGGGGATTGAGGTCCTGATTCTTTTGACCCATTTCTTTTTGTGAGTTTTTCTGGCATAAGTTTTAGGTTTTAGCCTTCATCTCTCTTAAAAAGAGAGCATAAATTTTAGAATTTGGGAGTTCTAAAAGCAGGAGTCGTTTTTTCAAGCTAATTATACCACTTCTGCTTGATAGCACTGTTCACAATATACAATCTCGTTTCGATCAGGAGCATATGATGTTTCAAATTCAGTGGAACATTCGGATAATCCATGAAAATGCTCTGTTTGGTTTTTATACGTGCTTTGTTTATTACAAACACATTGCCTACGGTATTTTGTAAGGATCGGACTTCTTTGAAGTGTTCGCTCATAATGCCTGCAGTAGAAACATTGGCGAGGTAATGGTACTTTCATTTTTCGGTAAAACTCAAGTTCCGACTCAATGATTCGAAAGGCCTTGGTACAGTTATGCTCTGCTGCCTTTTCCTGATTTTCGTCCCATACCCTACAAAGAATTGTTTGTTTTAAAATAGAATCGGAAACTTCTTGAATATGATCAGATAAATCTTTCCAGGAAAGAGTTGGAGAGTAATCTCTCACATTCGGATCTCGCCATTCAAATCCCCACTCTTTTGCCTGCTCTTTTTTCAAGGGCATATACTCTTGAGCTATTGATTCGTTGTATGTATTTGGACAAAGTTCTGCCGGAATAAATTCTCCGTATCGATATGTTCGTTCCTTTTTATCAACGTAAGGCACTGCATTCATATGCTCTATGATTTTCGGAACAAGTTTTTCATATTCTTCTTTGGTGTATTGTTTATTCAAAATACAATAGCTCTTGTTGCGTAAACTCACACATCCAAACAAATTATTGGAACCAGAAGTACAATGAAGCGAGTACTCTATATCATGAACATCTATATAGTTAAGGATTGAAAACTTGATATTTGAAGCATTATATCCGACATTATCGCACTCATATACCCTCTCCGCATTCCATCCAAAAAGGTCATAATCATAACAGTTTCTAGGACCGGAAGGCAGTTTAGTAAAGAAACAAAATCGACTATCTTCTCCATCTGCAACCATGTATGAGTCCCGCACATTTTTGCTGTTGTAAACATAATCCCCTGAAACATTTTGATTATGAAATCCTTGCATAAAACGTACAGGGAATCTTTGAAAAGTCTCGTTTGCTTGTTTCCGTAATTTAAGAAGATTTTTATACGAACCTAGATCAAATTCAGCAAGTTTTTTGAAATATTCTTCCTTGGTATATTGCTCATTGAATATGCAATACGACTTATTACGAAGACCGACACAACCAAAACAATTCGTACAATTTACGCAATCTTTACAAAATAGGATATCTCGAGAGTTATCACAATCGGACGAATACATCGCACCATAGCAGTTAGTACAGGCGAAGCTTTCGAAACACAACTCACAGACATCCAAGGAGAGATTATCAAAAGAATTTTTTATGTGGTTTACTCCTACTCCATATGCAGACTCCTCAGAAAAGTCAGCATCAAATAGCATGTAGCAGTCCTTTAGGTTGCTACAATTCATACAATAGTCGCTTCTGACGCAATCAAGAAAAGAGCGATTGGGCCACGGAACAGTTTGAATTAAGTCTTTGAGTTGATTAAAAAACGGCCGAGAAAAATCATACTCTTTGCCGTAGTCCATTGGATCCCATTTATCAGACCACCAATAGTCTCGATCGTATACTCGTACCGGGGCGTCGGGAGCAAACATAGAAAAAACTTCTTTTCCAGTAGCGTCACAACTCCTTTTGTAAAAAATAATTTCATTCCTCCAAATAATACGGCGTTGAAATCTACATCTCGGACACCAGGTCGGTGGAGGAACTTTCATGTTTTCATAAAACAAAAAATCATCCGGCTCAATAGAAAATTTATTTTTACAACTTTGACATTCTTGTTTCACAGTCTCCATAACTAAAGAGTTCTAATTTGATACCCCCACCATAGCATTTTGCCATAAAAACAAAAGACCGCTGGTATAAACCATACGGTGAGTTATGTAAATTTTGCCCGGCGTGAACTAGTGAACTTATGATACAGACGTGCACACAAAAAACAAAAACTGATAAGCACTATACCCAAGAGACCCCCAATAACCACATATACACAAGCTAAAAATAAGACTTCTCCCGGTAGCAACTCTGGGTGCTTGCCACGTATCACCAAAAAAACAAACAAAATTGCTGGCATAAAAACCACTCTTAAGATCTGAAAGCAAAATAGCACATATGTCCTATTTTGTAAAATATCTTAATTGAGGTTACCGAACCTGCTCCCCGTCCCAGCGAAACGGTATAAAAAAGAGTCGAATGCTTTTTTGGCGTTTGGCTTCATCCAGCCAATTTTGGAAATTGGCATTACTGGCCTTAAATACTTCACCCAATACATCACGTCGAGCTTGAGGAAGAAGTACAAGTTGAAAAAACTCATTCCGTGAGAGTCCATAAAGCTCTTTGATTGAAACATTGGTAACCTGGCCTAGTCCTTCTTGAGCTCGCGTTTGAGTAATTGTATCAAAATCCTTTACCAACGCGCGACCATCGTGCGCCATAATATTGTCTTCTATGAGAAAGGTTAGTGTTCCGCGCCGTAGCTCGAGAAGGAGTTCCGAATTCTGGGTAGATTTAAAATCAATTGCTTTTCCTTCGGGTTGTGCTTTAGCTTGGGTATTGGTAAACGATTGAGCAGCCCGATTGGCTGTTTTCCATGTAATAGAGAAAATGGGCGAGTTATCTACAAGAACAATAGGATACAGACCAAAGAAAATAAGGATACCCAGAGTAGGCAGGCTAAGAAGTAGACAATATACAAAAAATCTCATTGGCTTCCCAAAATAAATTTCTTAACCTTTTGCCAAAAGGTAAGAAGAGAAGACTCGTGTTTCTTCTCTTCTGTTTTAGGAGGCACGACTACCACAACCTCTTCCCCACTTTTCTTAAGATTGAGGCGTTCTTTGGCTTCGCGCTCCACCGCCTCATTGGTTTGCAGTTCGGCTATATACGCCTCTAGGTCGCTTTTCTTTTTAGTTAATTCTTCTACGGTTTTGCGATTTTTAGCTTGCTCCTCTCGCACCGCAAGGAAATTGGTGATTGCGTGATACGTACTTAGCCCCACAAGACCTACCGCTCCCAACAGAAAAAGATTGGGAATTATTTTTTTCTTTAGATAAGAAATCATTTTACACTTCGACTTCAAAGTACGGAGGCTTGTCCCAACGATAGAGGTCGAAGTGTCCTGAGCGAAGCGTAGCGAAGTCGAAGGACTACACCGCTCAGTGTGAAGCACGGAGGCTTCACAAACCCTAAAAATGAGACTATACTAGTATTATTATGATGCGCAATAGAAAATTTATAAGTGCTTTGTGGATAGGAATATCGCTTCTTGGAGTACTCTCAATGGTGGCTTATTTACTGCTACCTCTTATGTATTGACCTTTAATCTACCACAAAAAGCCCCTAAAGCCTAGGGACTTTTTGTTTACAAAAATATTCTTATTTTTTAAGCATCTTCAAGAAAACATCTGCCGGAATATCAACTTTTCCTGCCTCTTTTAACCTCTTCTTTCCTCGTTGTTGTTTCTTCCACAACTTCATTTTTCGTGTCCTGTCACCTCCGTATAGATATCCTGTTACGTCTTTTTTCAATGCTGCTATTGTCTCCCGAGCAATGACTCTACCCTCGACTTCAGCCTGCAGAGCAATCGCAAAAAGTTCCCGTGGAAGAAGATCCTTTAACTTTTGAATTCGTTCCCGACCAATCCACAATGCCTTTTCTCGTGGAACAATTTCGGAAAAAGCATTGACCTTTTCTCCTGCAACTAAAATATCAAGTTTTATGAGATCGGCTTTTCGAAAATCTCCCAATGCATATGACATTGAGGCAAACCCTTGAGAGATACTTTTAAGCCGGTCATAAAAATCAATAATAATTTCGCGTAAAGGTGCTTCAAACTTAACTACCAGGCGATCTCCCGCTAAATTAATGGTTTCCCGAATTGTTCCCTCTCGTTCGTTGATAAGTGTTGTCAAAGCACCCAAGAATCGAGGTGGGGTAATAACCTCCACCTGTGCCCACAACTCAAACATCGATTCAATGTCCTGTGGCTGAGGTAGACGAGAGGCCGAATAGATCATCATTTCCTCGTCACTGCGTTTTTTTACTTTAAAAACTACCGAGGGGTTAGAAAAAATGAGCGAAAGATTATATTCTCGTCGCAATCGCTCAGCAACTATTTCCATGTGGAGCATTCCCAGAAATCCCGTACGATATCCGCGACCCAATGCAGATGATTCTTCCGGTTCAAACGAAAGGGATGCATCGTTGAGTTTCAATTTTTTTAAAGATTCTCGAAGAACTTCATACTCATCTTGATTCTCCGGATAGACAGAGGCAAAGACCATAGGCGTAGGTTCCCGATACCCTGGAAGAGCAAGACCCCCCGCCTCACGAGCTTCAGACTGACGGATAATAGTATCCCCTACCCGAACCCGCTCTGGTTCTTTGATGCCCGTTGCAATATAGCCGATTTGACCAGATCCAAGCTCAGGTTTTGAAACTTGTTCAGGAGAGAAAATCCCTACGTCAAGCAATTCAATATTTTGACCTGTTGCCACAAAGCGGATTTTTTCATTTTTCTTAATCGAGCCAGAAAAAACTCGGACGTGTGCGATTACGCCCTGATACGCATCATAATGAGAGTCAAAAATTAGTGCACGAAGCCGCGAGCTTTGACTCACTTCTGGAGGTGGAACCTTTTGAGCAACCACTTCAAGGAGTTCATCAATCCCAATACCCGTTTTTGCCGAGATTTTTAGGATATCCGGAGAGTCCACGCCGAGAAGTTCTATAAGTTCAAGTTCGGCTTTTTCTACCTCGGCTGAGGGTAAATCGATTTTGTTGATGACCGGAATAATTACCAGCCCTTCTTTTTGGGCCAAATGAAGGTTAGCAAGAGTTTGGGCCTGCACCCCTTGGGTCGCATCAACTAAAAGTATTGCTCCCTCAACCGCCGCAAGAGCCCGAGAAACTTCATAGGTAAAATCGACATGCCCTGGAGTATCTATCAGATTCAGAATGAATTCTGAATTCTGAATGCTAAATGCCAAATCTCTTTTTTCAGCATTCGGCATTTGGAATTTATAATTCATTCTGACGGGTTGCATTTTAATTGTAATCCCTTTTTCCCGTTCGAGTGGATGCATATCCAGAAACTGCTCATGCATCTTGCGTTTCTCAATAGTTCCCGTGTACTCCAAAAATCGATCCGCCAAAGTGGATTTTCCGTGATCAATGTGCGCAATAATGACGAAGTTTCGAATTGTTGACATAAATAAAAATCCCTTGTATGTTATCAGAGGATCTCTTTGAGCGCAAATATGGACGAATTTACTAATAACCACCGTAATTTAATTGCAATAGTTGGTATCGTTCTGAGTGTGGGCTCAATTCTTGTATCATGTATTTACTATTGGGCTACAAAGAAATAAAAAAAACAAAAGCCGGTAGGCTTTTTTTGTTTTATGGATTATGTAAATCTGGCGGCTCCTCACTCCAGCTTTTTGGCAAAACACCAATACGGAAGAGTCGTGATTTAGTAATTTTCCAAAACGAATACAAATCTTCACTTCGGAAAAGATACAGAAGTCCAAAATAGGCACCCACTCCACACAAACCAGCAATCACGCCTTGTACAAAAACCTCAACGAAGGTAATTAATGGAAGAGTCTGTGAAAAACTGGCACGTACTCCGTATGTAACAAAACCCGCACCGATTGCTGCGCCTATAATTTTAAGAAGCGGAGCCCAGGGAAACGGGAGGGGTGAACCTTTAAACTTTTTCTTAGCAAGGCGTAGTAGCGCAAAGCCCATAAATACCATGTCCAAGAAATTTCCAATCGCAAACCCCAAGGAAAGCCACACAATTTGGATATTTGGTAAATCTGATGTCCGAAACAACGCCTTAATTTCATTTTCTAGCCAAGAATGAGAAAGAGTAAAAGCAAAAAGAAAAGCAAGGCCAATTGAAAGGAGAGAGGCAGTAATATTTATAAGCAAAGGGGCCCACGTACTTTCAAGCGCATAGAAGGCTCGCAAAAACAAAGTGATAAGGCTTGCAGCACACATGGCAATCACTAATGCCGCTAGAGCCGCTGCGGTAAGCCTCGTATCTTCCCAAGAAAACGCACCCGCGCCATATGCCACTCGCACAATGTGGGCGCGCAGCACAATGAAAAGCACCATGCTTGGGATAATCCAGAAAAGAATCGCTCGAACACTTAAGAAAAATTCGTGAAAAAAAGTTTCCTTGTTGTGATTGATATAGGCTTTACTTAATCGGGGGAAAATCACCGTAGCGTAACTTACCGCAAATATATATACCGGAAACGAGTAGAGGTTTTGTGCAAAATTAAATATCGAAATTGAACCTGCCATCAAGGTTGAACTGAGAGCCACAAGCACAATCGTGGTGAGGTTGGAAAGAGATATAGCAAGAACCCGAGGAAAAGAAAGAGTAAGAACTTTTTTTACTGCAACGTCATTATTTGGCCACAAAAATCTGAATCCAAAACCGCTTTGTGTCGCACTTCCTGCCTGGATCAGAAAATGCAAGAATGCACCGATAACCACCCCAACGGAAAGTCCCCATAAACCCCATCGTGGAACAAGAATCAAAATTCCAAAAATAATACCGATGTTATAAAAAATTGGTGCCAAGGCATAGGCCCAAAAACGTTGGAACGACTGCACCACGGCAGAAAAAATTCCAGAAAGTCCTAAAAGAATAGGAGAAAGGAGCATGACCCGAGTCAAGTCGACAACCGTTTGTTGTTCTGATTGTAAAAAACCAGGAGCAAGAAATTTTATTAAAAGTGAAGCAAATACAAAAGCTAAGATGCATAACACCGCCGAACCAATTAAAAATAACGTACATAGTGAGGAGATGAGTCGCCGAGCTTCTTCTCGATTCTTGGCAAGCCGTTCTTGAAAAACTGGCAGTATGGCAGCTGATCCTGCACCCAACAAAAGAATTACTGATATAAAGTCAGGAAGTTGGAAAGCCGTGTAGTAAATATCAAGTTCTCTACCCGCTCCAAAGTGACCCGCCAGCATCCGGTCTCGCAAAACCCCCAGTAGTCGACTGAAAAGACCCGCGGCCCCCAGAAGGAAAGCCGCGGAATGTATATTGGTAATTTCTTGACTAAGAAAGGAGAGTTTCATGTCCAATGCCACTCAAGAACCCGTATTAACGCTTTGATTTACTCTGATCATCCCGTATAGGAGTTTCTTTTCGCTTCTCAGGGGCTTCAGCCGGCGGAACAATTTTTTCAAGAGCATTCTTTCCATTCGTTAAGTTCTCTAATATCCTTTTTACCTCTTGATTATCGGGGTTAAGACCCGCGACTCTTTGAAACTCGGCAATAGCTTTTTGTTTGTCACCAAGGCGGTCATAGATAAGCCCGAGGAAATAGCGAGCATTAGAATAATTTTCATTGATTGATACTGCTCGTAAAAATTCGGATCCTGCCCGATTAAGATCGCCGGTTTGATAGTAAAGCAGCCCCAATTGAAAGGCAATTCCGATATCAAGGGGAGCAGCAAGTTTTGCTTTCTCAACACTATCGATGGCTGTTTTAATATTACCCAAGCGTAGTGCGGTTTGGGCAAGTAAGAAATGACCCAGAGCAAAATCAGGTTTGACCTCTACGGCTTTCTCCAACGCTTTATTGACCTCACCCAATGCATTGACCCGAGCTTGATTAATTTGCTCCTTTTGTTTTTGATCCTGCGTTTGATTCATAGCCAGAAGTGCTCGATCGGCAAACACGAGTCCAGGACGCGCGACATCAACCCAAGCAGTTGGATTAACCGGATCAAGCTGAGCCGATCGTTTATAGGCTCCTGCCGCAAGTCCCTCAGCTCCTTGTATATACGGGATAATAAGCTCATACAATCCTCCTTGTGTTCTCCACACAAGAGATTCTTGAGGATTTAAGTCAATCGCTCGCTGAGAGTTCTGAATGGCCGCCGTTATCACTGATTGAAACTCTTGTTGAACATTCTCTCCTTTGGACGCCTTTTGAATAATACCTTGGGCTTTTGACATTTGAGCCTGAACCATCAATTGATAATTTCTATAATTATTACCATCCAGAAGTGCGGCTTGTTCGAATCGAGAAACCGCCTTATCAAAATCACCACTATTGATACTCTCAATACCCTTTTGGCGCACCAAAGCAGCTTGCACTTGCCCTACTTCAAAATACAGAGCCGCCACACTTAAAGCTAGGATAAAAATCACCACCAACGAGGAAACAAATACCACCCAAGGCGCGTCAAACTGAATTCGATATTCAACAACGTCCCAGAAATTCTTAAGAAGAGAAGAGCCCACATGATGACTTTGAACTGAAGCGACACTTTCGGGAGTCTCTGTGGAGACAAAATTAAGTTGCGAATATTTTTTTCTTCCCAAAAGAAATGACAATATGCCAAGAGATAAGAAAAGAAGCAATACAAAAGTGAGATTGGCTGGATAGAGAAATGCAGCAATAACTAATGCCACAAATCCTAAGAAAAAACTAATGGAAACATCACCTTGTTCTTCTTTGGAAAAAATCAAGGACCTCAAAAAAACAAAACATGAAGTAAGGATTAAAACAACAAAGGCGAGAAGCCCAAGCAATCCCGTTGTTGTCAACAGTGTTGCTGCCCACGAGAATCCTTGATTAAATCGAACATTCCAAAAAACCGTCTGATTAATAGCTGGATCTTTATATAGATTCCATTGGAGACCAAAATTGGCCGGTCCAACTCCAAGAAAAAGTGATTTAAGATCTTCTTTCATTGTTCCTACTCCTATTTTGAGTGTGGTGATAAACGATGGGGATATTTCGGCGGGAATGTTTGTCCGAATAAGAGGAGTTCTTATGCTAATCATCACCAACGTAAATACTAGAAGCAGGACGATAAGGAGCGAACGCAAATCAAAGCGGCCACCCTCTGCCCGTACTGCCTTTAAGACAAAGCCAAAAAGAAATATTCCAACACCCAACAAAACAAACCAAGAACTTCGATAGTTGATAACTAATAAATCAAGAAGAAAAATTATAATTGAGCTATAAATGAGATACTGAATCCAACTCTTAAGTTTGGAAAAATAGGGAGAAAAAAGAAGCCCTAGGGCCATCACCAGCAAAGCAGAAATAAACAAAGCAAAGCTATTAATTGTTCCCACTACATTAAAATCTATACCGCGAGCAGTAGACGAAAGGTACGAGAAAATTTGCAATCCGGAAAGGAGTTGGATAGCAGTAACAAGTCCTGCTAGTGAACCGCTAATAATAAGAACAATCAATACCCGCTCAGCTTCTTCATTAGTTCTAAAAGCGCTTGCCCCCAGAAGCAATAGCATAGTTCCGATCAGGAGAGTAGTGTATTTTTCTGAACTGGGATCACCAAGGAAGAAAGATAGTGGTGCTGCTTTCGAAAGAATGGTACTCAAACCCGTCACCAAAAGAAGTATCACTACCCCATACATGATAGGCGAATGGCGATACCGGATTTCTCCGCGCATAAGTATTGTTAAGAGAAAAATAAGAAAGCCGCCAATAATAAGAATGTTAAAGGTCAATTCCCTACCAAACTCTAAAGGAAGATAGGGAACGAGCCATAATGGAAAAAGTGCCGCCAGAGCCCACAAAATAACCTTAATTGAAAACTCGAAACGATGTAGTGTTGTCTCCATAAATTAAATTTTAGATAAAATGGTATATAAACCCTAATAAAAAACTCACTCTTAATATCTTAATCTTATTTTAACCTATTTCAATTGCTTTTATCCACATATTTCTTCTCTTGTGGATAATCCTCTGTTACATTAACAGAAAGCAATCACTATAATAAGATTAGTATGGTTGATCAAGATTACTAATCTTTACAAAGCCTATGCCTATAAAATACTTAACTATTCAAGATGCGGCAAAAATTATTGGTGTCACTCCCCTTACTTTACGAAATTGGGATAAGAAGGGTGTTTTAGCAGCCTATCGTAATCCCATCAATAATTATCGAGTATATCGACTTGATCAAGTTGAGCTCTTTTTGCGAAAAATCGAGAACTCAAAAAACAAGCGGGGAGGCAGAAGAATTGATATTTCAATGGTCCTTTAAGACCGGCTTGTTATTAAGTGATAAATCAGGTATACTGACTGATAGATTTCTATCGCACGATCGCCCGCCCCTCTTTTTTACTTCACATTAAGATAGCAAAAAAGAGGGGCTGGGAGGAAAGTCCGAACACCCGTTGCAGTGCAAACTGCACCGAAGATGGTAGCGGTTAACGACCGCCTCCAGCTCCTTTAATGAAAACAGGTTATTTAAAGATTTAGATAAGATTACTGCGAATAGCTTTAACTACTTCAGCAAATCTATTTTTATTAAAGGGGCTGGACGGGACAGTGTCACAGAGACAATACAGCGGACATCATCTTTTTTGGTTAAAAGCCCGAAACGTTGATAGCGCAAAGGTGAAAAGAGTGGGCCCGCCTCCGTGCGGGATAACTGAGCTTTAAGCCCGCTTCGCCAAAAGCGACAGTGCGGCAAGCGAGGTAAAGTAAGAGCCCACAGTACACACTGGTAACAATGTGTAGAGAAAAACTCCTACCTGGTGCAATCCCTAAAGGGAGCTTGAGTCAGTCGAGTAATCACTGACCTAGACAGATGATCGTATCTCTTGATCTAAGGAGAACAGAATTCGGCTTACACATAGAAATTACAAAAAACCGACTTACGTCGGTTTTTTGTTTAGAAAAGCTGTTTTTGTTCTTTATCAAGGGCCTCATTCACTTGCCGATCTGCTTCTTTATTTTTTTCTCTTGGAACATGAGTAAATTCAATAGCGCCAAACTCTATACGAAGATTCCAAATTTTTATAAAGAAAGGGAAGAGCTTTTCCTGTTCAATCTTGTATTTACCAGTTAATTGCTTAACTACTAGCTCACTGTCCATAAAGCAGTGTACAGTTATCTTCTTGATTTTTTCTTTACCCAGCAGTGCTTTTACTTTTTGTAGCCCGGAAATAACTGCACGGTATTCAGCCTCATTATTGGTTGTCTCCCCTATTGCCTCTCCATAGCTTTTCAGAACTGTTCCTTTATCATCTTTGATCACCACACCAATAGCTGCAGGTCCTGGATTACCTCGCGATCCGCCATCAGTAAATATAACAACGTTTTGTATATTTTTTTCCATATCACCTATTTATTGTAACCGACGGTTCGGAGCCAATAATTATTTTCCCATTCCCACAAAATCTTGGCAGCCACGAACGCCTTAATATCGTTATAAAAATAAGGAAATTCTTTTAATTCTACTTCCCCTTCCTTATCGCCCCAGTCATGCTCGTTTTCCAGACAACCCTCTTTCCCCTTTTTTCTTCCATTTCGAATCTTTATTCTTCCCCCCTTGTCTCGGAGTGTAGCTTGACACAGTTTGCAAATTTGGTGCTGATTAATCCGCAAAATCCACCGCGTTTCAATATCTTTGGGCAAAAGCAAAAGTCGTTTAATTTGAAATTCCTGCAAAGCTGATACGTATGCAGCAGTTTGCAGATTATATTCGGGATAAAAACCAGTTGAAGTTTTGATGTCCAAAACGCCGAATTTTCCATTGATTGTTGCAAGAGCATCTACCGTTCCTGCATAGCGATGGCGGATGGACCAAATTTGGCGCTCCACAAATTCAGAGTGAAAAGCAATTTTTGCGGTTTCGTTAAATCGCTGGAAGGCGTGTATGGCTGGCGCGACCTCCTCTGGAATCTGGACGGGTTGACCGGTAACTATTTTCTCAACGGTCTCGTGCACCAACGAGCCATGAGCCGCAGACTTATTTTTTACATCCTCGGCTTGGCTAAAACTTTCCATCTCCCTGAAAAACGATTCGAGTGCGGGTTTGGCCTTAATTTCGAGAATTTTAGTCACCCGTGGAAACCAAATACCATTGATTTCATACCCATTGTGGGCCTTAAATTCCCCTTGATCTTTATAGCGCATATCTTTTTTTCAAAACCTCAATAGCAGGAAGTTTTTTACCAGATAAAAATTCAAGCATAACTCCGCCTCCGGTTGAGACATGTGAGAATCCTTTAAGCACACCATATTTTTCAAGAGCCGCGACACTATCCCCCCCACCAATTACTGTATAGGCCTTGAGCTTTTGAATCTTTTTTGCAATCTCTACTGTTCCTTTAGAAAATTTCTTATTTTCTGAATACCCAAGAGGACCATTCCAAAGAACGGTCTTTGCTTGATCAAGTATTTTAAAAATCTCTTGAATACTCTTAGGCCCGATGTCAGCAATTAGATCATGTGGATTAATATCTTTCCGGTCAGATATCCGCGAACGTGAGGACTGCAAAGAATGGGTAAGTACTACATCTTCGGGTATGTAAAGCTTCGAACTACTCAGTACTTTCTTCTCATGCTGTGTAAAAGAAAATTCCTGTCCCGGAGATTCTTGTGACAGCACCACATTTTTGATCAGTGCTCCACCAATAATGATGCGGTCTGCAATCTTAATAAAGCGGAAAATTAAAGGCAGTTTTGTTTCTATTTTTAACCCCCCCAAAATTACTACACAGGGTTTTTCTGGAGTAAGTAGACGAAGCAGCTGCTCTACCTCATGCACAAAATTTAAGCCTGCAAATGCAGGAAGGAGTTTGGGAAGTGCTACGGTTGTAGCATGCACGCGATGAGCATTGGCAAACGCCTCATTTACATAGATATCACCCCACTGAGCAATTTTTTTTGCGAAGGCAAGATCATTTTCGCCTTCTTGTTTCCAGAATCTAATATTTTCAAAAAGTACAATTTTTGAATCAGCAAAGCGATCAATTACTGATACATCAAGGGGGTCTTTTACAAACGCTATTTTTTGTCCTAGAAGCTTCTCAAGAAGAGGGTGAATTTTTTTTAAGGAAAGACGAGCAACATGTTTCCCTTCAGGTCTTCCTAAATATGAAATGATTCTTACACGCGCCTTGCGTTTGAGAAGGTATTTAATTGTAGGGAGCACTTTTTTGATGCGAAAGTCGTTCACCACTTTCCCTCCAGACAAGGGAACATCAAAATCTGCACGCAACAGTACGCGTGTGTCAGGAGTGATAGGAGCATCAACCAAAGTTACCAGTCCGCTTTTATCCATATCGAGTAGTAACACCCAGCCGTAGAACCTCCTGTTCACTCCTGGGTATGCTTTGGCTGCTACTGTGCAGCCTGTTTTTTAAAATTAAATACTGAAATAGTACGTTTATTGTACATCAACTTATTGAAACAATACTATTGATACTTGACATTCGGAAAAATACCAAAAATGAGTTTACCCAGACAGGGAACGTACTAGCTCTACGCTAGTCGAATTTTTACTGCCAGGCATACCCCCCACTATAAACAATTTTGTCCATGCTTGGAAAGTGGTTACACTCCTTCCACCGACATCGCGACTTTAAGATATATGACAAATGTGTTAAAGTGTAGAAAAATGGAAACGCTAAAAAGAAAAATTATCGTCATAGGAGCCGGATTTGGTGGCATCACTACGGTATTGAAATTGAGTAAAAGTATTCTGGATTTCTCAAAGTTTGAAATTATCCTCGTGGATCGGCATCATCACCAACTTTATACACCCTCTCTTTATGAGGTTGCCGCCATTCCGAAAGAGAGTATGTCTGATACCTACCTTAAGTCATCCATCCTTCTTCCCCTAGAAGACATCATTAAAAATCAGGCCATCATGTTTCTTTGTGATGAACTGGTGGGTCTTAATAAAGAAACAAAAAAAATCACCTTAAAAAATACAGGAGAGCTGGATTATGAATTCTTGGTTTTTGCACTTGGATCGGAAACAAATTATTTTGATATACCAGGCTTAAAAGAATATAGTTTGGCATTAAAAACTTTTGATGATGCGGCACGACTTCGTCAAACTATAGAAAATGTTATCACCCGTAAGATTTCAGTAAAAATCATTGTGGGAGGAGGAGGATCAAGCGGGATTGAACTTGTCGCTGAATTTGTAAACTTTGTGTGCAAATTAAAACAAATCGTTCACCCTGAAGCACGAACCTGCAACATACAATTTATTCTGATTGAGGCGGGTCAAGATATCCTTCCAGGATTTGATGCATGGATTATACAAAAAACAAGGAAGCGTCTGGCAAAACTCGGGGTGGAGATTAAAACAGATAACCCCATCACTTCAGTCAACGAAAAAGCAATAGTCCTCAAAGACGGAAAATATGAAAGTTACGATATTTTGATTTGGACTGGAGGCGTTAAGGGTCCGGAAATTTTAAAAAATCTGGGACTTCCTTTATCAAACAGAGGATCAATAGTTGTAAACGACAGTTTGAAAATTGAGGGACATGCCAACATGTACGCAATCGGAGACAATGCGACATTTATAAACCCTAAAACACAAAAACCGCTCGCATGGAATGTGCCAGCGGCTGAAGCCGAGGGAAGAATTGTGGCCAAAAATATTTGCCGAGCTATAGAAGGGAAAACCGAGAAGAGGTTTTCACCCCCCTCCAAATATCCATTTATTTTGGCTATTGGAAGTAAATATGCAATTGCAGACCTTCTTTTTGTATGTTTTTGGGGCAGAAGCGGGTGGTTTGCAAAACAATTGGTAGAATTACGCTATTTGCTTTTCATTCTTCCGCCGCATCAGGCCTTGCGAACATGGTATCGGGCTTTCTCGGTCTCGCAAGCCAACGATTAACACTCGCTGGCTTTCTTTATTATTTCAACAAACTCTTTTGGATCAAGACTTGCTCCACCGACCAAAGCTCCTTGCATTTTTCCTTCCAAAAGAAAAGATTCTATATTTTTCGCATTGACTGAACCGCCATAAATTACTCGTACGAGATCAGCCAATTTCCGGCCGTACAAATCGGCAAGAATTTTTCGGATGTATACGAGAGCCCGAAACGCATTATCGGGTGTATCTGAGACCGCACCCACCGTCGTACTGATTGCCCAGACCGGTTCATAGGCGACAATAAGATTTTTGAGATGACTTTTTTTGACTTGAGCCAACGCGTGCCTCAACTGTTCTCCCACAACTGCCGGAATATCATTATCGACTCGCTCATTTTCTCCAATACACAAAATCGGCGTAAGACCGTTTTCCAGAGCCGCCTTGACTTTTTTATTGATCATAGAATCCGTCTCACCACAATATCGTCGTCGTTCGGAATGGCCAATAATCACAAAGTTGGCCTTTATATGCCGAAGATGGTGCCACGAGACCTCCCCAGTGTAGGGCCCCACATCTTCCCAAAACATGTTTTGACTGCCAAGTTTGGCCTTCTTTATTACATTGCTAATTGGCAGAAGATATGGAAAAGGAGGTGCGATGACTACCTCAACGCCCCTTAACCCCTGAATCCCCTCTTCAATACCGTGAGCCAAAATCGCTGCTCGTCCCGGAGCATCAGGATTTGATTTCCAATTGGCAATAATAATATATTTTGTCATTTTGTATTTCGCAAAAACTCAGCAGCACTTTCTGGTGCAAGCGTTGAGATTTGAATCCCTGTTCCTATTTCAAAACCGGCCCAAATTGCGGTTTTAGGAATCACTTCGATATGCCAGTGGTAATGATCAAATTCTGCAGATTGAGTACTAGGAGCGGTGTGTAAAAAGAAGTTGTAGTCTGGATTTTTAAGACCGGTATAAAGTTTTTCGAATAATGCACACATCGCATCTGCCAGACTCTCTCGTTGATTTCGAACAATCAATTCAAAATTGGGATTATGTTTTTTAGGAAACAAATGAAGTTCAAAAGCAGTTTTTGATGCAAAGGGAGCAAAAACAACAAACATTTCATTTTCGTATACTAGTCGTTTCTTATCCTGTAGTTCATACTTTAAAATGACACAGTGAATGCATTCTTTATTGGCAGTATAATAATCCGCGGATCCCTTGAGGCTACGCGCCACTTCAGGAGGAATGACAGGAATGGCAATAATTTGCGAATGCGGGTGCATAATACTTGCTCCTGCATCGCGGCCATGATTATGAAAAATTGATACATATTCAACGCAATCGGCATTGCGCAACGCCAAATAACGGTCTTGATAGGCACGAACCAAAAGCTCAACCTCTTCCACGCTCATTAAAGCGATAGAACGGTTGTGATCGCGTGTAACGACAACCTCATGAGACCCAACTCCCTCTGTCATCTGATATGGACCGATGGTGTGAAAAAGAGCACATACTCCTTTGCCAAAAGCCGGATATTTATTAGAAACCACTTTAACGTTCCACTCTCCCTCCTTCTCACCTGAAAACCCATACAAAGACAACGGCTCTTCAATAAGGGCTTCAAAGGGACAGCTCTTTTTTGATTCTTGAATTCGGTGTCTTGTTTTTGCAAACTCCTGAGGACGATGGGCGCGTCCTGTTGCAATCACCACCCAATCACCTGTCACTAAATCCTGCCGCAGTTCTGAAATAGAATTATCCATCCCGTTAGAAATTTAAGTTAATGTCAGTTAAGTCTATAATACTCACACGTAAAAATAGTGCGGATCCATAAGAGGGTCAACCTCACATCTCTAACGGGATCCATGACTACAGCTTATATTTATTTGCGATTAAATTCCACCGGATTTTGAAAACATCAGCAAAGACCTTAATATAATCCTGTAACTTTACCTTACTGTCAGGAGCAAATTTCCATTGGATGGGAATTATTGCGATCTTTAATTTAAATTTTCGGGCCAACGCCAACATTTCTATATCAAAAGAAAAGCCTTGCATCATAGTTCGATCAAAAATTTGTTTAGCGGCCGGAGCAGTGAGAGCCTTAAATCCATTTTGAGTATCCCAGATTCCCCACACCCCAAATGTTTGTATCACTAAGTTTCCCATATTGCCAAGTATCTCTCTATACCACGGCTCCTTTACGTCGCGGCCTGCTCCAAGTGCATCTTTGGAGTCGCGAGACGAGATCACCACGTCGTATCCTTTTTTAAAATAACCCTCCACCGCGTCAAAATAAGAGGGGCTCGTTGAGTTATCAGCGTCAGAAAAAATACGGATATTACCCTGGGCCACCAACATTCCATGTTTTACTGCCGCACCCTTTCCCTTACCTTCTAGGTCGTAGAGCTTAATTGCATGAATATTTTTTTGTAATTTTTCTATAATAGCTGAAGTTTTATCGCCAGAAGCGTTGTTGACCACTAAAATCTCATACCCTTCAGAAAAGTTTTTGGAACGCAAATACGTATCAACCTCCTGTAAAGTTTGTTCAATTCTTTTCTCTTCATTATGAACTGGAATAATCCAACTTAAATACATATTTAAAAAACAAAAGTAAAAAGACAAAGGATGCACTAAGCTATCAATAACTTTTTACTTTTATCACTTACCGTTTAGCTTTTCGCCTTTATATTTATCAAGATGTGATTGTAAAATAAGAGCTGCAGCTGCCTCATCCGTATGCTCTTTGGTGACTCCCATTTTTTGAACCATATGGGTGGTAAGCATTTCGTTTTCAAACTCAATGGGAATTGAGATCTGCACTTTAAAAAATTCAGTAAATTGGCGGATCAGACCAGATTCTTGGGTTTCTTTTCCATCAAGTGAAAGAGGCAATCCGACTATAATTTTTTCAACGGATTCCTCTTCTACTATAGTTCGTAATTGTTGAGCTACATAATCATTCCCCCGATTGAAAATCACCTTTTTGGGAAAGGCTATTCTTCCCCCTACATCTGAGAGAGCAACACCAATTCGTTTCTGCCCAAAATCTATCCCTAAGTAACGCATTGTTTTTATTATATTCCCTCTTGATAAAAAGATAAACCCTTGTTAGGGACTTGTTTGATCTAAAAAATTGCAACGAGCGGCTCCGCCGCAGGAGAAAAGAATCAAAGTATCCGAGAGCCAAAAGTCAAGAAATCATAAAGAAACAAAACTCCTAAGATTCAGACTTGCCCCCCACCAATCCAACACAAACAGTGCATTATTGAAATGTAATGATTTATTGTTTTTGCTTGTCGGATTGGTGTGGGGGCTTGCGGAGACGGAACACAAACCCGCTGTCCGGACGCCACGCATCGCCGGGCTCCGCCCAAGCGCCGTGCAGCCACAAACCGCCGCCACGGTGCTCCAGCTTGAAGACGAGCGGGCCGCCGTCGGAGTCGGTGATTTGCTTCATGCCCATATAAAACCATTCCCCCAAAGGTTGGCTTCGATATTTCAAACGATAGTTGGGACCGGTATCGGGAGGACATAATTCCAAACCAAGAATTTGGGCACGCTCATAAATTTGATCAGTTGTGGCACTGCTCTTGAATCCGAGATCGGCTACAGTGAGTCTAATGAGGGTCGCTTCCTCCGGATTCTTGCCGGGTACGAATTCGCTATTTTTGAGCATACTCTTTGCATATTGGGAAATGTTGATACCAGCTTGTTCCAATTCGCGTACCAATTGCTCTGCGGATTTGCCACCAATCTCCACATTTTCACGTCTCATCTTCTTTTCAGGGAACGACGTATAAACATGCTTGAGACTCTCCGGCAGTCTCTGGAATATGCCCGGTTCGAGCTGACCGACATACGCTTTGGTGTTTTCGTTTATTTGACTCGGCACGTGAGCGATCTCCTCTCTGGTGCATTCAAAAATGACAAGCATGTCCTCTTCGGTGTTTCGCTCCTTGTGTAGTTCTTCAATTCTCGGATCGCGCCGATAGCCGAAGCCCTCAATCGGCACATCTAGTTCATACAGGAAGTGGAGGTCATCTTTTGATAGTGGTTCGCCACGTTTTGATTTCCGTTCGATTGTGGTGAGCAGTTGCATATCATGAAGTCTTTTTTCGTAGGATTTACCGTCGGGAAGTTCCGCAAGTTTAGCTTGAACTACTGGAGTAATATAGGAATCAAGATGCTCTTGCTTAGCCACGCCGCGGACTTCGGAGATGCGGCCTTGGGAACTTACAATAACAACACGCGGAATTGCTTGCTTACCCTCTTTGTCAAGAGAATAGAATACCTCAAGATCGTTATCATTGAGATACCTACGAGCCGTTGGTTCACCCGCGATACACCAGCCGGTGCCGCGTCGTCTAAGCGAAACAGCAACAGATGCGGGATTCGATCCCCGAGGATATTTAACCCATTGCCCGTCTGTTATCTTGAGCAGTTCTTCGGCAATGGGGTTGAATTCCTCGATTGCAAGGGCATAGAGTTTGGGGAAGTTTCCGGTCTCAAGTGCCGCAAGAAACTGCCACCTTGTTGCCTCATCAATATCATAACCAAAGTCTTGCGGTTCAACTTTTTGTTTCTTTTCCATTGCCTCAAAGACCAATGAAAGCGCTTCTTGGTTGAGGTCAGGAAACGGACTAACTGCACCTCCGTAACGATCAGTGAACTTCTTTTTTTCCTTATTATATCGGCCCATTCTGAGCACATTTCGAATCGCCCAATATTTGAGGTCCTTTGGGTATTTGGCATCTTCAGAAACAAGATAATCAATCCAAGCCTCCAGGGAATCTCGCTGCTCTGCAATGAGTGTGTCCGCTAACTCCTTTTTAAGTTCTTCCGGGATTTCAATATCGCCGTGACCTTCTTCACGATGGCGACGTTTGACAGATTCCCAATAGCTTTCCGGTATTTTTTCTCTTTTTATAACATTTTTTTCTAGAATTTTGTATTTGAGAAGATCCAAACCGCCACGGTTTCCCTTTTCTTTGTTAAAACCCATTGGATTCTCAATGATAGTCTTCAAGCGATTAAGATAAACCTCAATTCGTTCCTCTTTGGTAACAAGGGGTTTTTCGCCTTTATGAATCTTTTTTTGTACGGCTCGCTCTACTGGTTTTGTGTCAGAAAGATCAGGGTATTTCTCAGGAAGAAAATGGAATTCTTTCATATGAAATTACTGTAGCAAAAAAGTATTTTTTAATAAAGAATTTTTACGATATACTTAATTTCAGATCGGTTGCATTGAACGGTGACTGCCTGTCCGCCAAAGCCTTGGCGAAAGCGGAGCTTTTCAAGACCCTTTCGGCTCATGCGAGTTGAGAGTCCGCCCGGCCAAGGCTTGGCGGAGAGGATTCGCATTAGAGTCTTCAAAAAAGAAAATACTTGGTGCGACGCGTCGGTTGATTCTCGATCACAAATAAAATACAGTCCGGTCTTTTGCGCCACGCGCACCAGATGGATGGTGTCATTGATGACGCATCGCACAACACCGACTCCGACGGCAACCCGAACGTCTTCAAGCTGGAACACAATGACGACGGTTTGTGGCTGAACGACAATTGGGCGAAACCCGACAATGAGTGGAATCCGGACAACAAGTTTGTGTTCCGTCTCCGAAACTCTTTTCTTTTCCGCGGCTTACACGTCGCGGTTTTTCTTTTCTGGATTGTTCAGGTTTTTCTTCCAGCCGCCGAACATCTTGCCGACTTCCCCGAGCTTCAAAGAAACGTCTTCACAATGCTTGTTGGAAATGAGCTTCCCTTCCCAAGCGACCGAAACGAGAAATTTAAGCGTGTCCAAAACCAAAATACAATCCGTTATCTTTTCTGCTTTCTTCTCTTTTTCGGTAAAATAGGCGATATACGAAAGTTCGAGCAAATCGAGAAACTTATTTTCAATTCGCGCACCTATCGTATAGCGCGCTCCTTTAGAAATATGTGGAACGATATTAACCCAAATCAAATATCCCTCTTTGATCCGATTCAAAATCGAGGCGGAATCAAGAGAGAGAGAGAGAGAGAGAGAGAGTAAACGGGAATCTAGTCATATTTTCCATAATATCATTTCCGTGGAAAATTTGCTCGTCGCGTGGCGCGAATTTATTCGCAACAAGCGCGGCCGCAAAGACATCGAGCAATTTTCGGTTCATCTGACCGATAATGTATTAGCACTGCACCGCGAATTGGCCGATAAAACTTACCATCACGGTCCTTATACGGCTTTCCGGATCAACGACCCCAAACCGCGCGATATCCACAAGGCGACCGTTCGCGATCGGCTGTTGCACCACGCCATTTACCGAATTTTATATCCGTACTTCGATCCCAAGTTCATCTTCGACTCGTACTCGTGTCGGCGCGTCAAAGGCACGCATCGGGCCATAAATCGTTTTCGCGAATATGCGCGCAAGGTTTCGCGAAATCACACGCGAACGGTCTGGGTTTTGAAATGCGATATCAGAAAATTCTTTGCCAACATCAATCATCAAATCTTGGGCGATATGTTGAAAAAGCACATCAAAAGCGGAAATACGATCTTACTTTTAAGCAAAGTGGTCAAAAGTTTCCACACCAATGATAGACCGGACATCGGCTTGCCTCTGGGCAATCTCACCAGCCAGCTTCTGGTGAATATTTACATGAACGAGTTTGACCACTTTCTGAAACGGGAGATGAAAGTCGCGCATTACGTAAGATACTCGGACGACTTCATCATTTTGCATGAAAGCAAAGAATATTTGGAAAATCTTCTCCTGAATATATCGACATTTCTCAAAACAAGATTGAAGCTGTCCTTACATCCAGATAAAGTTTTTATAAAAACATGGACGCCCGGCGTCGATTTCCTGGGCTGGGTGCATTTCCCCCACTACCGGATACCGCGGACTTCCACCAAACGGAGAATGTTCAGAAATTTGGATCGGAACCCAAAAGAAGAGTCCATTGCTTCCTATCGAGGTTTACTTAGCCACGGCAATACTTATAAATTGAGGCAGGAGATATCCGAGCGATACTCTGATCTCAAACAAGAAGATTAAATCGTTAAGATCTCTGCACCGGATTTTGTTACAACAAGAGAGTGCTCAAAATGAGCCGAGATACTCTTGTCTGCGGTTCGGAAAGTCCATTCGTCGTCCAAAAGTTCTATTTTCCAGGAGCCGAGGGTCGCCATGGGTTCAATAGCGATAACCATATTCTCAAAAAGTTCTGATCCAGTTCCCGGTTTACCAAAATTTGGAATAAGTGGTTCCTCGTGCAATTTGTATCCCACACCGTGTCCGGCTAGATCCCGCACCACACCATAGCCATAGTGCTCTAAGTATTTTTGAATTTTATATCCAATATCACCAATTTTTACTCCTGCACGAACGGCATGAATTCCCACTGCAAGTGCTTCTTCCGTTCGTTTTATAAGATGTGCTGCCTCTTTTGAAATCTTGCCAACCCCGACAGTCACCGCCATATCAGTATAGAGACCGTTTGTAGCTGGCCAGCGCATTCCAATATCAACTCCAACAATGTCGCCCTCCTGCAAAAGTCTATTTTCGTGTGGTATTGCGTGTACTATCTCGTCGTTGATTGATGTACAGAGACTAGCAGGATAGGGAGTTTTTACTCCCTTAATTTTATATCCTTTAAAGGACGGAGTTCCACCGGATTCAAAAATCAGGCTTTCAGCAAGCCTGTCCAAATATCCTGTTGAGACCCCCGCCCGAACTTCTGTGGTGACTTTTTTTAAAATTCCCGCAAGCAGTTTTCCACCCCGACGCAAGATTTCAATTTCTTGTTTGGTCTTTATAGTTCCGCTCATTGTTTAGGCCATATTTTTCCTAGTCTCTTTTGTAGGGCCTGGTCAATACTCTTCCAAACAATATCACGTTCCTCATCACTTTTTATATGTATCAACAGTCCTTGTTTTTTGTAATAACGAGACACTTTAAGTACATCTTCCTTAAAAAACTGCATGCGATTTTTGATCGCTGGCATAGTATCATCAGCTCGTTTGCGCACGAGTAATCTTCGAGTTGCTTCCTTTTCAGTTACGTCTATATATATACACACCGGTAAAGGGCGACCATGCCACAATAAAACATCGCTAAGGAGTCGTGCCTCCCATAATCGACGTGGTGCTCCGTCAAAAACCAAGTGTTTATCAGCAGCATTTTCCTCAATAAAACCCTTGAGCCAGGTAAAAGAGGACATCCAAGAAGGAAATAATTTACCGTCTTGCATCTCTTTTCGTGCAATCGCCATGGTAGGATTATCTTTTTTGATTACTTCACGTAAAAAGCGACCGGTCTCTACTCGCCAGGTTGAATCTGTTCTCAACCGCTTAATGACATACTCACTCTGTGTGTCTTTACCACACCCCGAGCGGCCCAAGAGTATAATGGTAAGCTTGTTTTCTTCTTTTTTCATTAATTAAGAGGAGAAATAGACTAGATATTTTCGTATTCGCGCATAACGAGTTGCGCATTAATCTGCTTCATAGTTTCAAGCACCACTGATACCACGATAAGTAGAGAAGTTCCTCCTAAAGAGATCGTCTGAATCCCAAAAAGCCCTTGGACTGCCAAAGGAAGCACGGCAATAACTCCCAAAAAGAGAGCTCCGGCAAGTGTGATACGATTAAGAATTTTATATAAGTACTCTGCAGTTGGTCTTCCGGGACGAATTCCTAAAATAAAACCTCCTTGTTTTTGGATGTTGTCCGCAATGGCTTGGGGGTCAAAGGTCACTGCCGTGTAAAAGTAAGTGAACGCAAATACCAGCAGAAAATACACAACGCCATATACCCACCGATTATTAAACATCTGAATCAGAAAATGTGCCGTATTTTGAACGTACTGGTTTGGAACTCCTGAAAGAAAGCTCCCGATAAGTCCCGGGAAAAGAATAATTGAAATGGCAAAGATAATCGGGATCACTCCAGCTTGATTGACCCGCAGTGGCAAATGCGTTGAGACCCCGCCATACATTTTCATACCTCGAATACGCTTGGCATAAGAGACCGGAATATTTCGTTGACCCTCGGTCACGATAATAACCCCTGCAATAACAATTAAACTTACCGCGATAAAGGCAAGATAAAATGGAATATTGCTTGATTTAAACTGAAATAATTCTTGCGCAACGTGAGTAGGAAGATTAGCAACAATTCCAGCAAAAATAAGCAAAGAGACACCATTTCCAATTCCTTTTTCAGTAATCAACTCACCAAGCCATACCAAAAACATGGTACCAGCTGTTGCTACAATCATGCTTGCCGCAAACCCCCAGATACTTAAATTGGGAATAACCTGCTGCCGAACTAAAAGCACGAGCAGTCCGTACGATTGTAAAAGCCCCAGTGGAACTGTCAAAAGTCTCACATACTGATTAAAACGCTGACGACCAGCTTCTCCCTCTTCCTGGTACATCTCCTTCAGGCGAGGAATCACCATGGTCAGAAGCTGCATAATGATCGAAGCAGTGATATAGGGACCAACTCCAAGCATCACAATTGAAAGGTGATTAAGCACCCCTCCAGAAAAAATATTTAAAAGGCCGAAAAACTGATTATCAAGAAAAGATTTCAACCGCAGGGGATCAACACTGGGAACAGGAATGGCTGATGCAACACGAAACAAAACAAGTATGCCCAGAATAAAAAAGACTTTTTTCCGGAGATCAGGAATTCGAAAGAGAAGCGTTAACTTTTGTAGCATGTTAGGATCTTAGTTTGGTTTTAACGGATCGAGAGAGAAGTACATCCCTAAAAACAAAATTTACTTTTGATTCCCCCCTGCCGAGTATCTTAATTACCGGGGTCTTACCCTTTATTTTAGCGACTAGTCCGGATTTTACCAAACTCTCCGGAGAAATAATTCCTCCGTTGGGGAATTTATTTTGCAGGGTATCCAAATTTATAACCTGAGGTTGAGGTCTAAAAGACTTAAATTTGGATCCGCGAAGTTTAGGAATTTTCTTTAAAACATCGCGAATAGCTGGTCTGATTTTTGCACCTGCCCGCGCTTTTTGGCCCTTTGTTCCTCGGCCAGAAAAAGTTCCTCGTTTACCACCGCGACCGATACGCTGCGTTTCTCTAATTTTTTTAGATACGAGATGATGTAGTTGCATAAAATTAAGTTGATATCAGTATCAGTCAGAAATCTATTTTGAATCTACTCCTTGCGGTGGTGTTGGACGAACACTTGTCTTAAGCTGCTTAAGTGCTTCCATCGTAGCCCGTGCGTTATTTAGTTTGTTCACTGTTCGAGATAAAATTTTCCCAGTAAGATCTCTGATGCCCCCCAGGTCAGCAATAATTCGAATAGGACCGCCCGCAATAAGTCCTTGTCCTTCAGTCCCTGGTTTTAGTAAAACTCTAGCAGCTGAATATTTTGCTCTTACCGGATAGGGAATGGTCTTTCGTTCATTAAGCGGAACCACAATAATACTTCCTCGTGCCTGATTCACTGCTTTTTCAACTGCGGTTGCAACATCAGTCCCCTTTCCCAGACCCAAACCAATTTTCCCATTGCGATTGCCAATCACCACTGTGGCTCGAAAACTGAAGCGTCTGCCTCCGGCAACCACTCGAGCGGTTCTGCGTATATCTAAAACCCGCTGATCAAATTCAGATTTTTCACGAGCAAACTCTTGATTTGGTCTTCTTTCTCTAGGTTTCATAAGTTATAACTTTTTTAAAATTGCAATCCTTCCTTACGGGCCTCCTCCGCCAACATCTTTACCGCCCCGTGATATTTGTATCCTCCACGATCAAACACAATTTTTTCGATTTTCTTCTCTCGTGCTCGCTCTGCGAGTAATTTTCCTACAGCTGAGGCGCGTTTGCTCAAAGACTCTTTCTTTTTTGAACCATGATCGCTGGCAGAGACCAACGTAACTTTGGAATTATCGTCAATGATTTGTGCCCAAATGTGCTGATTCGAACGAAAAATAGAAAGTCGGGGACGCTCAGGTGTTCCTTTGATTCGACTCCGGATTCGTCGGTGTCGTCTATTTCGTTGTACACGTTTTAATTCCATAATCTTTGATCCAACCTTTTAAGCAGAGGCAACCGCTTTCTTTCCTGCTTTTCGACGAATTATTTCCCCACGATAGCGTATACCTTTTCCTTTGTAGGGTTCTGGCGGTTTTAATTTACGAATCGCCGCAGCGGTTTGTCCGACAAGTTCTTTATCAATACCCGAAATAGTCACGGTATTTTTTTCAACAGTAAACTTAATTCCCGTGGGAGCTTTAAACTGAACCGGATGGGAAAATCCCAACTGCATCAAGAGACCGTCTCCATCCAAATTGACTCGGTACCCGATGCCCTCGAATTCTAACTTTTTTTCAAAACCCGATACTACACCCTCAACCATATTGGCAACCAATGAACGACTAAGCCCCCAAAGAGCCGAGGATTTTTTCGTTTCACGGCGCGGTGTTAAAACAATTTCGCTCTCTCGTACCTCTGCTTCGATATCAGGATGAAGCGTACGGCCCAACTCTCCCTTAGGTCCTTTAATAACAATATGTGCACCTTTAATTTCAACGTTCGTTCCTTCACTAATTTTTATAGGTTTTTTTCCAATCCGGCTCATACGTTTACCACACTTCAGCTATTAATTGGCCACCGACTTTTGATTTTCGTGCCTCTTCCGCACTCAAAACTCCTTTTGAAGTTGAAAGGACAATGATTCCACCATGTTTAGCGTAGGGAATAGCTTTAACTTGAGAAAAAAGTCTTCGGCTTGGCTTTGAAAACAACATAACATCCAACACAAGAGGTGCGCCGTCTTCGCGATATTTTAATTTTATTTCTAAAAACTTTTTTGTTCGTTTTCCTTTGCGATCTGCTTCTGCCGTACGGCCCGTTCGCTCGAGCACTTTGACGATTTCGTGTTTAAATTTGGAATAGGGAATTTGCACCGTTTTATGACCAGCTTTTTGAGCGTTTTTGATTCTTATGAACATGTCAGAAATTGGGTCCATGATATCACTCTAATTTATATGCTAATTTTGGCGAATGATTTGTAAATTTATTTGCATACATTCGGATATTTATTCGTGTGAATCACCAACTAGATTTTCTAATTCCTGGAATTTCACCTCGATTGGCAAGTTCCCGAAAGCAAATACGGCACAAATCAAAGTCTCGTAAGTATCCTCGTTTTCTTCCACATTTAAAACAGCGGCGGACAACACGCGACTTATATTTGGGCTTTTTAAATGCTCGTGCAATTACAGATTTTTTTGCCATACTAGTTTGATTTTAAAGGAAAGCCTAAGGCTTTCAAAAGCGCGATCCCTTCGTCACGTTTCTTAGCAGTCGTCGTAACTGTTACTTCGAGCCCAAATAAAAATCGGTAGTCCTGACCGATCATCTCAGGAAATACTATATGTTCTTTTATTCCCATTGTCAAATTCCCTTTTTGATCAAAAGACTTGGTAGGGAGTCCTTGAAAATCGCGGGTTCTGGGAAAAGCAATATTGATCAGCCGTGAGATAAAATCATACATTCGTCTTCCTCGGAGCGTAATGGTATAGCCGATAACAAGCCCCTCACGTGTTTTGAAGGCAGCAATCGCTTTTTTGGCTGCTCGAGGAGAGGGTTTCTGTCCCGTAATCAAAGTTAAATACTTAATAACCTCTGCTCGATCTTTTTCATCACGCAATCTTCCCACCCCTACGTTGACAGTTACTTTTTTGACGCGGGGAATAGACATAACATTTTTGTATCCAAACTCCTTCTGCAGCGCAGGCATTACATTTTTTTTGTATTTTTCCGCCAAGGTTACCATAAAGTCTAAAACTCGTTACCACATTTTTTACATAGCCGTGTTTTACGACCTTCTACTATTTTGTACCCCACGCGAGTTGGTTTCCCGCATTTGGGACATACAAAAGCGATGCGGGAGATTTGAAGTGGGGCCGGAATTCTAACCAGCTCTCCCTTTTTTCCTTGTTCTCGAGGACGCACATGTTTCTTTTTCATGTTAAGGCCCTCGATAACAACCAAATCACGCTCGGGGAGTACTGAGAGGACTTTTCCTGTTTTCCCTTTGTCATTGCCTGAGATAATCTTTACATTGTCACCTTTACGGATTTTCATACTTATACGACTTCACTTGCAAGTGAAATTATTTTAGTAAATCCCCTATCGCGCAACTCTCGCGCCACCGGACCAAAAATACGACCTCCTTTTGGCTCAACACCATCTACCACGACTGCTGCATTCTCATCAAAACGGATATAGGTTCCGTCCTTACGTCTAAACGGAGCACGTTGTCGTACAATTACCGCACGCACCACATCTTTTTTCTTTACCACTTTTCGTGGCTCAGAGATTTTAACAGAAGCGACAATGGTATCTCCCAAAGAAGCATACCGACGTCGAGATCCACCTAAAACCTTAATCACCTGGAGCAGTTTTGCTCCAGAGTTATCTGCTACTTTTAACATTGAACGTGTTTGAATCATGATTCTACTTTTTCTTCTATATTTCCTTCAACAGAAGAAGCTTTTTGAATAATTGTTGAGATTTTCCAGCGTTTTTCTTTTGACAGAGGTCTGGTTTCTTCAATCATAACCACATCACCTATCTTACCCTCACCCTTTTCATCATGAACTTTGTATTTTTGCGAAGTCTGATAGAATTTTTGGTATTTGGGGTGCTTTTTTAAACTGTCGATTCGCACGACCACAGTTTTCTGCATTTTATTAGAAACAATAATACCTTTAAGTTTACGCATGGTTTTTGAGTAGGGTTAAAATTCGTGCAATATCGTTTTTGATTTGACCAACTTCTTTAACATTTTTCACCTTTTTTTCATGCAATAAAAACCGAAATTCGTCGACGCGACTGCGTTTCTCTTCAAGCAACGAAAGCAATTCTTCTCTTGATTTTGTTTTTAACTCCCCGATCCTCATAATTCTATTTCTTTATGAATTTTGTTTTGACCGGCAATTTATGTGCAGCAAGCCGCATGGCCTCTTGTGCTACTGATTCAAGCACTCCATCCATTTCAAATAAAATTCTTCCGGGTTTAATTGCTGCCACATAATGATCCACCGCACCCTTCCCGCCTCCTAATGTCACTTCAGGCGGTTTTTTGGTAACGGGTTTATCCGGAAAAATTCGAATCCAAATTTTACCTCCCCGTTCAATATATCGCGTCATAGCTCGACGGGCAGCCTCAATCTGGCGAGCGGTAATCCAACGAGGTTCCATAGCTTTTAACCCAAAGGCGCCAAAAGCAAGCTCCGTTCCGCGTGTTTCAACTCCACGCGTTCTTCCTTTGTGCCACTTTCTGTGTTTTACTTTTTTAGGTTGTAGCATGATTATTTTTGCTCGTTAGTCAGGCCTTGTTTTTCAAATACATCCCCTTTATAAATCCAGACTTTGACACCAATGGTTCCGTATGTGGTATACGCAGTTTTTTCAGCATAGTCAACATAAGCGCGAATGGTTTGCAGGGGAATTCGTCCTTTTTTGGCCCACTCGTACCGTGCCATTTCCGATCCGTCCAGACGCCCTTTGAGCGAAATCTTGACCCCTTTTACTTCTTTAGAAGCAGCAACTTTCTCAAGTGTTTGCTTAAGCACTCGACGAAATGGCATACGCTTTTCAATTTCATCAACAATCATCTGACCCACAATAGCTGAATGTGTCTCGGGCGAACGAACCTCCTCGATGGTTAGTTTTACCTCCTGTTTTTCCGTAACACCTTTGTCAAAACGCTTGGCTATCTTAGCAAGTTCTTTTTTGATATCTTCTTTTAATTTCTCAGCTCCTTCACCTCCTCGGCCAATCAGAATTCCGGGACGCGAAGTTTTGAGGATAACTTGGAGAGAGTTTGGAGAACGTTCAAATTCAATTGAGTCAATATGGGCTTGCTTAAGTTTTTTCCATAACCAGTCACGAAGTAATGTATCTTGACGAAGATATTTTTGGAATTTTTTTAGATTAAACCACCTCGATTTCCACGGGGTGATTTGGCCTATTCTAAAAATGTATGGGTGAACTCGATGTGTCATGGTTATGTACTATATTGCTTTCCTTTGAAAAACTCGGCGCGCAAAGCCACGAGGCGATGGACGTGACGTATCATTGTTATCTTTCTCATCATGAGACTTTCCTTCAAAATCCTCTTGTAAATCCTCAGCTCTAATATCTCGCACAACTGGCTTTTCTTTCTTCATTTTTTTCACCGGGGCACTGTCATCGCGAGTTGCAAGCACCAGTGAAATATGACTGGTTTTTCGCCGAATGGGGGCCGCCCGTCCGAATGCACGGGCACGAAAACGTTTCTGCATAGTCCCCTGATCTACCCGTATCTCTTTTATATACAAATTTTCAGAACTTAACTGAAAGTTGTGCTTGGCATTGGCAATAGCAGATTGCAGTAATTTAAGTAGTGGCAAACTTGACCGTTTGGGTAAATGACGCAATTCAAGCTCCGCTCGATGGGTATCCAGACCTCGAATAAGACCCGCTACCAATCGTACTTTACGGGGTGCAATATGCAAATAGTTAAGTGATGCTGTAAGCTCCATATTATTTCTTTACCTCTTTAGGTGGTTCTGTCGCTTTTTGTTCAATTTCTTTTTGCATTCTTCCGCCGTGTCGCACAAATTTTCGAGTTGGCGAAAATTCACCCAAGTGATGGCCGACCATATCTTCCATAATTTTAATTTCAGTGAAAGCCCGTCCATTATGTACACCAAAAGTAAACCCTATCATCTCCGGAGTAATGGTTGAATCACGCGCCCATGTTTTTATCACGGTCTTACTCCCCGGAGAAACCCGAGACAGATGTTTCAGAATTGATGGGTGCACATAGGGACCTTTTTTGAGACTTCGAGGCATAGTGTAATCTTATTTTTTACGTCGTGAAAGAATAAATAAATTTGATTTCCGATTTCTTTTGCGGGTTTTTACCCCACGTGCCGGCTTACCCCACGGAGTAGCAGGACCACGTCGTCGTCCTCGCTGGGTACGACCCTCTCCACCTCCATGCGGATGGTCTCGAGGATTCATGGCAGTTCCTCGTACTGTTGGTCTGATCCCTCGAAGACGTGCTCGTCCTGCCTTTCCCACAGTCATAAAACTATGTTCTGAATTAGAAAGTGAGCCGACAGAAGCCCAGGCATCAGAGCGAAACATACGAACTTCTTTGGAGGGCAATTGAAGATGAGTATAACCCCCTTCCTGAGCAAGCACCAAGGCCCCAACTCCTGCTGAGCGAATCATTTGAGCACCTTTTCCTGGCTCTAGTTCAACGTTATACACAAAAGTACCAATAGGGATTTTTCCCAGTGGCATGCGGTTTCCTATATCTACCGACGCATTTTCTGAACAGATAACTTCTTGCCCTACATGGAGCTTTTGCGGAGCCAATACATAGCGTTTTTCACCATCGCGATATACCAAAAGGGCAATTAAACTGGTTCGGTTAGGATCATACTCAATAGAGGTAACCCGAGCTGGAACATTTTTCTTATCATATTTAAAGTCAATTTCTCGCCACAAACGTTTTACGCCGCCACCTTTGTGCCGTGTCGTAATCCTTCCTTGGGAGTTGCGGCCAACATCGCGCTTCCAACCAAAGGTTAGGGATTTTTCAGGATCCTTTTTGGTGATAACGCCTTTGTAGTTAATAAATTCTGCGTGACGTCGGGCCGGAGATGTTGGTGAATACTTTTTCATAATTACTACTGCAATTCGATAGTTTGTCCTTCTTTGAGAGTGACCACTGCTTTTTTAATTCCCGGCTTGAACCCAATCTGCCGTCCCCGCTGGCGAGTTTTTCCTGGCATATTTAATACATTGATCTTTTCTACCAAAACTTTATAGCGATCCTCAATTGCTTTTTTAATTTGAAATTTACTTGAACCTACCTGTACTGCAAAAACGTATTTGCTTATTGTCGCCCCATTATTGCTTTTCTCACTTACGTGGACATTTTTTAAAACTCCCACAGCCTTATACACAACCTTTGCTGTCGAATCTTGAGCGGAAACTAAACCTTCCACAGATGTTTTTTTATCAGCTTTCTTTTTTTCTTCTTTTTTTAAAATTTTTGTGAGGAAAGACATACTTAGGAAGTTTTATTCAAATTCTCAAGACTTGCTTTTGAAACAAACATAAATCGGTGTTGCAAAACCTTGTGTGCATTCAAATTCCGCATTTCCTCAATCTCTACGAATGGAAGGTTTTTTAAAGCGCGTCGTTCGATTTTAGATGTGGCCGGGATAATCACTAAAGCTCCGTTTCCTTTTGTAATGTTCTCAAACTCTTTTTTCTTCGAGAAGTTGGCAAACATGTGAGCTGCAAGTTTGGTTTTGGCATCAGAAAATGAAATTTCATCTAAAATCACTAATTCGTTATCGCGTACTTTGGCAGAAAGCACTACGGCAAGGGCCTTTTTAGCCATCTTTTTATTGATTTTTTTCTCAAAATTTTCTTCCTTTTTCGGGCCGTGCGCAACACCTCCACCTTTCCAGATGGGAGAGCGGATAGAGCCATGCCGTGCTCGTCCCGTACCTTTCTGTTTCCACGGCTTTCTCCCGCCACCGCGTACTTCGCCGCGTCCTTTGGCATGAGCAACGGTCTGGCGGGCATTTGAAACTTGACTCGTCACTACCTGATAAACAAGCGCATCACTCCATTTCAAACCAAACATCGCATCAGGTAATTCTACCGTGCCAGTTTCTTGCGCTGTTTGATTGTAAGTCTTGACTTTCATGATACAAATTATATTATTCTTTCAGTTCAATATTTAGATAAAATGCTAAGAACTGCTCTTACTCTCGTAGCTCTTCTTATTCTTTCCGGTTGTAATTTTCACTGGGACGGACCAGTGGAAGTTACACAAACTGATCAAAATATCCAGCAATGTTTAAAGATTGATACTGATTCCATATATTTGTACTGCTACAAGGACGATCGCTACTTTGTAAAGATTCCCTGGCAACTTGTAGGTGGTCTAAAAACTCTTTAATTTCTTACTGCGACTTTTAAGTCGCTTTTTTGTTTCTCACTCAAATGCGTATACTAATATTTGCTAATGCTCTTATGAATATTCGCAAAAATTAGCATACTAATTCGCGTGAGGCCTATCCCCTTATTTCAAGTAACGTTCCCCTTTTCCCCGGCATCCCGCACTAAAATTTCGACTGCTCCAATAACCACTTAAAATTCACAACCAACATATCTCGCCACTCAGGTCTGTTCTCCCAGCTTTTCATGGGAGCAAACTAGGTCGAAATTTAGTGACGGGACAGGCTGCCCCTTAGCCTCGAATTTCAATCAGTGTTCCACGCTTGCCCGGAATTGCCCCTTTAATGGCGAGCACATTATTTTCAACATCAACTTTGGCAACTTTCAAATTTTGTACACTTATGCGCACTCCACCCATTCTTCCTGCCATCCGCATTCCTTTAATAACTCGCTGCGGCCAGGTAGCACCAATTGAGCCAGGTTCTCGAAGGGCATGCTTTGTTCCGTGCGAAGCCGGAGCTCCGTGAAATCCATGTCGCTTTACTACACCCTGAAACCCTTTTGCTTTTGAGATCCCGCTTATCTTAACCGGTTCTCCTTCTTTAAAAATAGAGACATCGATCTTTTCACCACGAGTTGGTAGTTGGTAGTTGGTAGTTGGTAGTACGCGAAATTCTTTCACGTATGCAAAATTTCCTAATTCTTTGAAATGACCTTTTTGTGCCTTATTGATGTTTTTTACCTTGCGCTCTCCTATCCCAAGCTGAACAGCACCATATCCATCCTTTTCTTTAGTTCTTATTTGAAGCACCGTATTAGGAAAAACCGAAATAAGCGTCACTGGTACGACGTCACCTTTTGAGTTAAAAATCTGACTCATTCCTATTTTTTCTCCCAATAATGCCTTCATAATTTATGGCAACAAAAAAACCGGCTCCCCGGTAAACCCTCACATCTTGACTGCAGAGGACATTACGCCCTGTAGTAAGTACGGACCGCAACTACGGTGATTCCGTAGCAAAACCGTAGTTATTTAAAACAAGGTGTGGGGGTAAATAAAAACCGTTGGATCTAAAATTTTCCTAAAATTCAAGACTATTTAATTCCATGCTTTACAACTAAAGCGCTCCCCGACAACGAGAGTGAACGACTTGTTGAATCGCTCACGACCTAGCCTCAAAATGAGGCCAGGAGAGTGAAAGATCCAGAGATAAAGCCTAAAACATTTTAACTTCGATATCAACTCCTGCTGGTAAATTCAGACTTGTGAGGGCGTTAATCGTCTTAGGACTGGGGTTTAAAATATCGATGAGGCGCTTATGTACTCGCATTTCGTACTGCTCGCGTGCATTTTTGTGGACAAAGCTCGATCGATTCACTGTATATTTATGGATCTCGGTCGGAAGGGGCACAGGTCCAACAACTTCGGCGCCATTGCGAACTGCTGTTTCCACAATTTGCTTAACAGAATTATCAATAATTTTCGAATCGTAAGCTCGAATCTTAATACGCAATTTTGATTTTACTTCCTCTTCGGTTTTTCTTGCCAAAGTACTTGTTGCCATAATAGTCCTTATAATTTTAGCCATCTTCGCTGGAAAATGGCTAAAACGGGCTGCTTATTTCAATATTTTGGTTACCACTCCAGCACCGACAGTTTTGCCTCCTTCTCGAATAGCAAATCGTTGTTTCTCTTCCAGTGCAACGGGCACAATTAATTTAACAACAAACTTAATCGTATCTCCCGGCATAACCATTTCTGTCCCTTGCGGCAAAGTTACTTCACCAGTCACATCAGTTGTTCGGATATAAAATTGCGGTTTGTAGCCGGCAAAAAACGGAGTATGTCGTCCACCTTCTTCTTTAGTTAAGATGTACACTTCTGACTCAAATTCAGTATGAGGAGTAACACTTCCGGCTTTTGCAATAACCTGTCCGCGCTCAATATCTTCTTTTTTCAAACCCCGCAAAAGAATACCAGCGTTATCTCCGGCCATTCCCTCATCCAATGATTTATTGAACATTTCAATTCCGGTGACGGTAGTTTTTTGGGTATCACGGATTCCAATAATCGCTATCTCATCGTTTATTTTAACCTTTCCTCGCTCAATTCTTCCGGTTACTACTGTTCCGCGGCCTTCAATTGAGAAGACATCTTCAACTGGCATAAGAAATGGTTTATCAATGTCTCGCACTGGCTCTGGAATATAGCTATCAAGTGCATCAGCAAGTTCAGCCACCTTCTTGGCCCACGGATCATCCATGGAAGTTGCTTCCAGTGCTTTTAAGCCAGATCCTCTAATAACGGGAATTTCATCTCCAGGAAAATTATATTTTTTCAAAAGTTCGCGAACCTCGGCCTCTACCAAATCGATCAATTCTGGATCATCAACCATATCAACTTTATTTAAGAATACTACAATTCGTGGAACACCTACCTGATAGGCAAGAAGGATGTGCTCTCGGGTCTGGGGCATTGGACCATCAGCAGCTGAAACAACCAAAATCGCGCCGTCCATCTGGGCAGCTCCAGTAATCATGTTTTTGATGTAGTCAGCGTGGCCCGGAGCATCGATATGAGCATAGTGACGCTTTTCCGTCTCGTATTCAGAGTGATGAAGCGCAATCGTAATACCACGCGCTTTCTCTTCAGGTGCATTATCAATCTGATCAACTGACTCTACGCGAGACGGTAACCCCTTCAGACTTAAAACTTTCGTGATTGCAGCGGTAAGAGTAGTTTTGCCATGATCAACATGGCCGATAGTTCCGACATTAACATGCGGTTTATTCCGCTCAAATTTTTTGGCTTCTGCCATTTAAAATGGATATGTGGTAAGAGGCATGAGACACGGATTTGTAATCCTCCGGCAAACTTGAGAACAAGCCTCCTTAAGGAATCCTACTACCCTGTCACTTGGTACTTACCGCATACTTAGCTTAAGATATCTTGAAATGACAATAAAGTTAATGTTACCTGATTCTTCATTTTTAGTCAACGGTATTAAATTGGTAAATCCTCAATCCGTATATCCTCCAGCCGCAAAGGAAGTCTAGCCGTCTCGGCAGCCATTGTTTCAAACTCTGTTTCTTCCAGCCGATTTGAATCAAGATCAGCAAAATCTAGGGGACGCGACTCTTCGGCTTGCTCAGAGCGAGATACTGGAGGCATATAGTAGATTGGTTGGGAGACCTCTTTCTTTAATGCCTGCTGAATTCCTAATAGTCTTTCATATTCCTCAAAAGATAGGATCACCAATTCTGGCTCTCCATTTTCAAGAACAATAAATTTATCGCCGTTTTGTTGAACTAGTTTTTTAATTTTAGAGAAATCCATGTTGACTACCTATATAAAATATGTAACAAATTTCTTTAGTACCTGACAAGTAACTAATGGATCAAAAGCCCAAGAAGGGTGATGTGGTTTGGATGGAACAGTGGGGTGGGGTTATCGGTATTTTCGAAGCCTACAATGGATTCACCCTAACACTTTCCTGGCCGAAAGATCTCACTTGGAGGTTTGTAGGACAAGAAAATGTGCGAACTTTCTCCCCCGTAGAATCAAGTGGTTTTGTTGTCCTTTCTCCCAAAGACGTTCTCGAAAAAATGGCAGGAATTGTTGCCAAACGATTAAAAGATGTCCACGACAGGTCTCTATTAGGAATTTCAGCAGCATTCAGCCATATAGATTTTTAGTAAATTGCGGCAACAAGCCGCTTTTTTTTCGTATGTTCTTAGTTAATTTCCCAGCGAGTCTAGCGTGTTTTCGAAACAATGAGAGGATGAAGTTGCTTGGTTCGCGAAGCGAAACTTCATCCGACCCTTAGTGAGCGAGTCGCTGGAACGAGCAAATCGTGTTTCGAAGACACGCTAGCGAGCCTTTATTTTTTCCCTTCCGCAATCGCCAACGCAATATTCGTTGGCACCTCTTCGTAATGATCAAACTCCATGCTGAAAGACGCTCTCCCTTGAGTCAAAGAACGGAGCGTCGTAACATACCCGAACATCTCCGCCAAAGGAACTTTGGCATCAATGACTTTGATACCCAATCCTCGATCATTCATGGCTTCAATTCGTGCTCGTTTAGAATTTAAATCTCCCGTTACTTCACCCAAAAACTGTTCAGGCAGAATCGCCTCAACTTTCATGATTGGTTCGAGTAACACCAGATGTGCGCGTCTGGCAACTTCTTGCAATGCCATTGCTCCAGCAATTTTAAATGCAGCTTCTGAGGAGTCTACTTCGTGATATGAACCGTCATACAGTGTTACTTTGGCATCCACCACTGGATAGCCCGCCAAAACACCTTTTTCCATTGCCTCTTTAACCCCCTTCTCAACTGCAGGAATATATTCTTGCGGGATGACTCCACCTTTGATTGCAGTTACAAATTCAAAGCCCTGACCTCTTTCTTGAGGCTCCATACGAAGCCATACATGACCGTATTGACCGCGACCCCCTGATTGGCGAATATATTTTCCTTCAGCTTCAGCTGACTTTTTGACGGTTTCTTTGTAGGCAACCTGTGGTCGCCCAACGTTGGCTTCAACCGAGAATTCTCGTTTCATGCGCTCAACCAGTACTTCTAAGTGTAGTTCCCCCATTCCTGAAATAATCGTGTCACCAGTTTCGAGATCCCCCGAGATACGAAATGTCGGATCCTCATCAGCAAGTCGTTTCATCGCCATACCCATTTTTTCCTGATCAGCCTTGGTTTTTGGCTCAATACGAAGCTTCACCACTGGCTCTGGTATAACAATTCTTTCCAAAATGATTGGGTTCTCGGGATCACAAAGTGTATCTCCTGTACGCGTCATTTTGAGGCCCACAATCGCTCCAATATTACCTGTTTCTATTTCTTTTAATTCTTCACGGGAGTTGGCATGCATGCGCAAGATCCGGCCTACCCGCTCTGTTTCATCTTTAGTTGCATTAAGGACATAACTACCGGCGGTAAGTTTTCCAGAATAAACTCGGAAATAGGTTAGCTGCCCTACATACGGGTCGGTTTGCAGTTTAAAAGCAAGTGCTGCAAATGGTTCAGAATCATCGGCTTTGCGAAACAACTCTGCTCCTGATTTGAGATCAATCCCCTTTACTGGTGGTAAATCAAAAGGAGAGGGCAAATAATCTACGACTGCATCAAGCACAAGTTGCACTCCTTTATTTTTAAGAGCAGAACCAGTAAGCACGGGAACTATTTTATATGCTAGGGTCGCTCGCCGAAGTGCTTTTTTTAGTTCATCAGTGGAAATCGCTTCACCCTCAAGATATTTTACGGTTAAGATATCATCAGTTTCAGAAATTTTCTCAATCATTTTGTCACGCCACTCTTGGGCCGTTGCTTTCAAATTTTCAGAGATTTCACCCCAGACTATGCGCTCTCCTTTCTCTCCTTCAAAGCGAGCTGCTTTCATGGAAATTAAATCAATAATACCTTCAAACGCCCCTTCACTTCCGATTGGATATTGAATCGCCACGGCATTGGGAGTAAGTCGCTCCCAAATCGATTGTAATGATCGCTCAAAAGAAGCACCGGTACGATCGAGTTTATTAATGAAACAGACCCGAGGGACTTTATACTCATCTGCATAGCGCCAGTTGGTTTCCGATTGCGGTTCTACTCCGGCCACGCCGTCAAACACAACAACGGCCCCGTCCAACACCCGAAGAGACCGCTTCACTTCGATAGTAAAATCAATGTGACCCGGAGTATCGATAATATTGATTCGATATTCATTATCCTTATTTTGCGGAGCATAGGTTGGTTTCCAGAAGGCGTTGGTTGCTGCAGAGGTAATGGTAATTCCCCGCTCTCGCTCTTGTTCCATCCAGTCCATGACGGTATCTCCTTCGTGTACTTCCCCAATTTTGTGCGACACGCCGGTGTAAAACAAAATCCGCTCGGAGACTGTCGTCTTTCCGGCATCGATATGAGCGATAATTCCGATATCGCGAGTCCTTTCTATGGGGTATTCACGAGCCATAAAACAAAAAAATCCAATTCCCAATTTTCAATCAAGTCTCAACAACTCAATATTTCAAAAATTGGAGAATTGAAAATTTACTGAAAATTGAATATTTAAAAGTGAAAAGTTACCAACTGAAGTGCGCAAATGCTTTGTTTGCTTCTGCCATTCGGTGAGTATCTTGCTTTTTCTTGATTGCGGTACCTTCGTTTTTGGTGGCGGCCAAAAGTTCTTCTGCCAGACGCTCATGCATTGGTTTTCCTTTTTTGGCACGAGCCGCACCCAAAATCCAACGAAATGCTAAGGCCTGTTTTCGTTCTCCGCGCACTTCGCGAGGAACCTGATAGGTTGCCCCTCCAATACGTCGGGACTTCACTTCAAGCGTAGGACCAATATTACGCATAGCAGTTTCAAAAACATTAAGAGGGTCCTGTTGATATTTCTTTTCTAACAAATCAAATGTCCGATAGACAACCCCACGTGCAACAGATTTCTTCCCCTTCTTCATTACATAGTTAACAAATTTGGCAATGGTAACATTGCTATATTTCGGATCCGGCTCGATTTCTCGTTGAAAATTACGTTTTCTTCTCATGATTATTTTTTCTTAGGCAGTTTGGCTCCGTACTTACTTCGCTGTTGGCGTCGGGCATCAACTCCAGTTGTATCAAGTACACCACGCACAATATGATAGCGAACACCAGGCAAATCTTTTACTCTTCCTCCGCGAATAAGGACCACAGAGTGTTCCTGAAGCGTATGGCCCTCGCCAGGAATATAGGCAGTAACTTCCATCCCATTAGTAAGCCGTACACGAGCAACTTTTCGCAAAGCTGAGTTTGGTTTTTTGGGAGTCATGGTCGTTACCTTGATACAGACACCTCGTTTAAATGGAGATGGATAGGTTTTTGGACGGTTTTTGAGTACATTAAAACCCCGAGCAAGTGCTGGTGCTTTAGTTTTGTATCGTTTAAGAGTTCGTCCGTGTTTTAGAAGCTGACTAATAGTTGGCATACATTCAAGTATAAAATACAAAACAAAGCATAACAAAGAATACAAAGAAGGTCAATAATAACAACTGGCTTTGGGCCAGTTGATCTTTATAATAAATTAGCGGGCAGACAAAGCCGCCAAGGTACAGTCACATTGCGACGAGCTCTTGCTGCATTTAAGTGGTCCAGCGCACCAAAAAAGAAATCCTGGACCATTTCAATGTCAGCATCCGACGGGTGTTCTGTACCCCCCAATAACCCTTGAAGTAATGCGATCACTCCCCTAACCCTACTCGGCTGTATATAATCGGTATCTCTCAACACCTCACTAAGGTAGTAAGAGTCTCGGCAGATGGGAAAATGCTCAACTAGAGGATCCCTTGCTTGTTCATCAATAAGAGCCTTACAAAAGTCGATACCTCTATTCAAGATATCAACCACATTAGATGCTTGCGGTTCCTGCAACAATGTCCTTTGGAGTTCAAGCACCAATAAACAACAATCCCACGCATAAGCAGCAAAAGGGTCCTTCAATCTCCACATGATTTCAGCTCCGCATCTCACCATAGCAACTCTTTAAATAGGAACCACAAACAGGATAACATATAAGATATAAGATGTCAAAAGGTCCTGACTCGGAGCAAATATATTAAAAGAATGGACTAATACCAGTTATAAGGTGATAGAAAAAAATTGCAATTGGAAAAAGCCAACGAGAGAAAAGAAAAATAAATAAGAGAATCGCATAAATGCCGTATTGCTCAAGAAAGTTTTCTATATTTCTGAAGCGATAGGGCAATAACGCAAAGAGCACTCGAGAACCGTCGAGTGGGGGTATCGGAATGAGATTAAAAATAGCAAGCACCAGATTAAGGAGAACAATAACACTTGCGATGGAAATGAAACTAAGAAGAAACGGCCCCCCAAGACTTCCTACCGTTTCTGGCAAAAATCGAATAAGCAGTCCAAAAATAAGTGCCAAAGCAATGTTGGCAGCTGGACCCGCAAATCCAACTATGGCAGGTCCCCATTTTTGATTTTGCAGATTGTATGGATTGTAAGGAACCGGTTTGGCCCAGCCAAAAATAACTCCACCCAAGAGATAGGAGAAAGCTGGAAGTATAATTGATCCAAAGGGATCAATATGCTTTACCGGATTTAATGTTAGCCGACCAGCGAATTGCGCCGTACGATCGCCTAAAGCCAAAGCGGCATATCCGTGTGATACCTCGTGCACAATGACGGAAAAAATCAGTATAAGGATTTGAAAAGTAAATTGAATGACGTCGGGCATAGTATTAAAAAGCTCTAGACTCTAAGCACTAATTTCTAAACAAATTTAAAATCATAAATTTCGAAATCAACCGTGTTTGAAATTTGGAACAGTTAAGATTTTTGGAGGATTTAGAGTTTGATATTTGGGATTTGAGTCCTTCGGGAGTTGTAATTTCGAACAAACTATGCTATCTTAAGTAGAATCTTATGAAGGTATGTGCACTGTGTGAAAAAGGTTCTTCTATTGCGGGAAAACGTTCGTTTCTTCGCAGTCATTATAACCCAACCAATACAATTCGAAAATACCCCAATTTACAATGGGCTCGACTTCCGAGTGGGGAACGCACAAAGGTTTGTGTGAAGTGTTTGAAGAAACTACATAAGTAACCACACTGAATATTGGATACGAATTTTGTAAGAGTTTAGTATTCAACGACAACTATGAAAGTTATTCCCATCTCATATAAAGATGTAGTAAGGGTAAAAAATATCTTCTTACCGGTATTTAAAGAAGAGCATCTCGAGCAAGAGAAGCTTTTTTCGTTTTTGCCCCAATCGGTACGCAACGCTACGTTACAACTTTCTCAAAAAGAGTTTCGAGCTGATGAAGGAGAAACAAAATCAGTATGGTTTCCCGATGGTCCAATTAGTCGAGTGCGGCTTTTTGGATGGGGTGAAAAAAAGAAATGGCATTATCGAAAAAACCCGCTCGTCGCGCGTCGATATGTTCAGTATGCCAAAAGTGAACGCATAGAAGAATTTGCGACACCCTTTGGAAATTCACTCGGAAAAGATAAACGAAGTGCCGCGACAATTTTTGCTACCAACGCCTTGATGGCAAGCTTTGATTACAATAAATATAAAGAAAAGCCAAAAGAAGGATGGCCTGAAGTACATACTATTTACCTCCTTGCTGATCCAAAGGATCATGCAGAAATTAAAAAAGGAATCGAAGAGGGAATTATCATTGGCGAGGAGGCCAATAAATGCAGAGAACTTGCTAATACCCCAGGAGGAGATATGACGCCGATACGACTGGCTGGGGAAGCAGCAAAAACGGCGCGACAATATGGAATTAAGGCTAAAATTTTGGACGAGAAGGAAATGCAGAAACTCGGGATGGGTGGAGTGCTTGGCGTTGGTAAAGGATCAGTTGAGAAACCACGATTCATCATTCTTGAATATCAAAAAGGACCAAAAAGCCAACAACCACTAGTACTTGTAGGAAAAGGTGTAACCTTTGATACCGGAGGATTAAATTTAAAACCGAGTAATTATATCTATGAAATGCATATGGACATGTCGGGAGGTGCCGCAGTTATCCATGGCATTGCCGCCATTGCACGACTGAAACTCCCTATCAACGTCGTTGCAATTGTTCCTGCAGTTGAAAACATGCCCTCAGGATCAAGCTACCGCCCGGGTGATTTGTTAAAGACCATGTCCGGCAAAACCATAGAGGTCCTTGATACTGATGCCGAAGGCAGAGTGATTCTTTCAGATGGACTGTATTATGGCGCATCAAAATATAAACCCGGACTCTTGATGGACTTTGCAACGCTCACGGGTGCAGCACACGTTGCTTTAGGAAATTACTCTTCAGCAGTATTTACCCAAGACGAAGTGCTACAAGAAAAACTTATTGCAGTTGGTAAAAAATCCGGAGATTATGTATGGCCTCTTCCGATGTGGGATGAATTTTTACCCGAGATCAAAGGAATATTTGGTGATGTTGCCAACACCGGAAGAGGTGACCGCTATGGCGGCGCATCGCACGGTGCAAAATTCCTCGAGCAATTTACCGATGGCAGCCGCTTTGCCCATATCGACATTGCTCCCAAAATGACCACGATTGATTCTGAATTTCTTTCAAAAGGCGCATCGGGTGTAGGGGTACGTTTTATTGTGGAGCTTGCCAAAGAATATCCACGAATAATGAATTAAGAATCATGAATCAAGGAATCCTGATTCTCTTGGCTAGAGTCAAAACCAAAGACGGCATACATCTAGATGGAATATATCGTGAGGGCAAAGGTAAAAAGAGTACCGCTCTTATCTGGATTCACGGGCTTGGTTCTTATTTCTATTCAGGACAAACCCGCACCAAGGAAATAGCATCAGCCTGCACACAAGCAGGAATTGGATATTTTAACTTCAACACCCGAGGAAACAATGTTGTCTCTCGAAGCTCAAAAAAATATCTCGGTGCTGCATTTGAACGTTTTGAAGATTGCATTTGGGACATCAAAACTATTATAAAATTTGCAAAAACACGGGGTTACAAAAAGTTTATTCTTGCGGGCCATTCCACCGGAGCAAATAAAGCAGTATATTATCTACATAAAACTCAAGACGCTTCAGTTGAAAAGGTGATTTTACTCGGACCAATCAGCGATATTAGTGCACAAACACTCCAATTGGGAAATAAGAGATTAGCAAAGTCTATTACCGCTGCACGGAAAATTTTAAAAAAAGATCCTCAAGCACTGATGCCTCGTGAGTTTGGATTTTACTCAGCAAAACGATATTTGAGCCTTTTTGAAGCCGGACATGCCGAGGATACATTTCCCTACCGGCATCCGACGGCCCAGTGGAGAGCAGTTTCAAGTATTAGACAGCCCCTTGCAGTAATAATTGGATCTAAAGACAAACACTTAGATCGACGAGCTACAGATTTGATAGAGATTTTTAGACAAAAGGCTTCATCGGCACGGTCTTTTTCTGGTGTTATAATTAAGAGCGGAAATCATGGATTTTTTAATAGAGAAAAAGAACTTGCTGAAACAATGATTAAATTAATCCTCAATAATGAATCAAGAAAAAGTTCCAATAAAAACTGAGTCATTGGAAATTGTTGAGAAATATCTTAAGAAACTAGAAAGATTTTTACGCCCTCCCTATACGTTCGACTTACCTCCAACTTCCAAACGACTACTTCCTGAAGACGAAAATTATACCTATTACATGTGCCGTAATAGTCCGCTTAGTGTTGTTACGGGCACTATTGAACTACTACTTACCGAGGACATACCATTTACCCCAGAGGAACGAGAAGCTTTAAATAAAACACGTAATGTGATTTACGGAATCACGTTGGGAAATACCAAAAATCGCACTAAAGATGAGATGGAAACAATTAAGAAAGGGGTTGAAAAGTCAGTAGAAATTTTGAAGACAAAAACTTTGTTATTACAAACCAATTGAGAATAAAACATCGGGCTGTAGTATAACGGTCATTATGCCGGGCTGGGGGTCCGGTGAACCGGGTTCAATTCCCGGCAGCCCGAATTAATGCTTGATTAGTAGCGGGGTGGGGGGTCTGTGAACTGGGCCTTTGTCCCGTTACTAAATTTGCACTTTATAATATTGCAAAGCGGTGCAAATTTTAGTGCGGAATTCGACTCCCAGTGGCCCGAAGATAAACAAAAACAGTTCCGATATTACATCGGAACTGTTTTTGTTTATAGATCTTGCTAAAACATTATATCTTCTTCTGCCCTCTTATAGGCATGGATTTCCTCTGGCGTAAACCAATGCTGAATTTCATGAGCAGCTTCTTGCGGATCGCCTGATGCGTGGACAATATTGCGAATTGCACGTTTTGCCTCATTTGCTAAAACCGGTGAGTCTACTGAATAATCTCCTCGTATCGTTCCCATATCAGCAAATGAAGGGAGGGTCTTGCCCACAATTTTTCTAACCATATCAATAGCATGAATTCCCGAAATCACCATGGCGACAACCGGCCCTGAAGTCAAAAAATCCGCAAGCCAATCTTCTATTAAGCGGCCAATCTCAAGTGGATCATCAGTTCCCAATTCTTTTTTGGCGTCTTTGCCATATTTTCGATAACTCTCAAGCGTTTTTTCTCCCATTCCACGCAACCAAACATCAGTTCCCGGATAATGTCCGCGGGCCTGTTTATCACTTGCCAGAACCATTTTTATTGCAATGATTTTCAGTCCTCGCTGCTCTAGTCTTTTTATACACTCACCTATCAGACCCCGTTTTACGCCGTCTGGTTTAACCAACATAAATGTCCGCTCTTCTTTTGGGTGTTTTGCTTCCATAAAATGAACAATAACTATTTTTTAAAATTATAAAGAGTTTTTAGATCTTTTGCAAGTTTTATTTTATTCTTGAACAATTTTTTTGCCATCGCTGACAAATCGAAGATCACTGCTCAAGTCGGTTCTTTTAATAGTAATTCCAAATGTCTTTAACCGATTGAGCACCTCCTGATGCGGGTGACCATAACTGTTTTTGCGACCAACCGATATGACCGCAAGGTTCGGTAAAACAGCTCGCAAAAAATCTTCAGAGGTTGAAGTTTTAGAACCATGATGCCCTGCCTTTAAAATATCCGATTTTAGAGAAGAAGGATTAAGGGAAAGTAATTGATATTCAATAAATTTTTCTGCATCCCCCATAAGCAGTGCAGAGGTATCACCATACACAAGCTTCATTGAAACATTGGCATCATGCGGATTTTTAACGACTACATGATTATAGTTTTTATAGGGTGATAATACACTGAGTGTTGCGCCACTACAGAGATGAATTTCTTGTCCGCGCTCAGCGATAACAACCGGAATATTTTCTTGCGCAATTATCTCGTGCCAAGTTCTATATTCCGGAGTCGCGTACTCCTCGCCAGACTCAAGTATCATTCCCACTTTATACTGTTTTAAAACGCCGATGAGCCCTGTTACGTGATCAGCATGAGCATGGGTGAGGATCACGAGATCAATTGATCGATCCCAAAACGGCATCACTGTGCTTAATTTGGCAAGCACCGCATCACTCGGTCCTCCATCAATCAGAACTTGGTTTCCACCACATTGCACAAAAAGCGAATCCCCTTGCCCCACATCAAAGGCCTCAAAAAGGAGTTTTCCCGAATAGGCCTCTAGCTGAAAAACAGAAAACCAAATAAAAATTGCCACAACGCCGAGTCCTCCAAGAAAATAAAGCCGCATATTAAAGATACCTTTTCTTATTCCTATGTTTCTTTACCAAGTATGCAAATAAAATAACGTATAGTCCAAAAACCAAAACAACACCTTTCCCAAAATCAATAGCCGCCAAAGGAAAGCGACTCGAAATCTGTATAACTTTAAGGACATATTCAAGCAGAAACCAATTGAGCCATCCGAGAAAAACTCCTAATCGAAGAGAAAAGAAACTGATCAATCCCTCTAAAAATCCTAGAGCCATAGCATATGGAACAGCCAAAAGCACCAAAATATTGGTCAACGGACTAATTAGAGAAACCGTTCCAAAGGTATAGACCAGAAAGGGCAAAACAAAAATTTGAGCCGATAATGTTTCAATCAAGATGTTTTTAACTGTAGCGCCAAGGTTAGTATGTCCAATCGGTTTCTGAAAACGAGAAGTATCGGGTTGCTTGGTAAATAAAAACTTGGCTTTTGCCTTAAGAGACAGAAGATTTTCTTCGACGTGGGGTGCTAAATACACGAGACCCGCTGTGGCCAAAAACGAGAGTTGAAAGGCAATGTCAAATCGCAAAATTTTGGGGTTTTGAAAGACCATCAGTGCTGCGGTAAAAATAAGGGCATTAGTCATGTGATACATGCGCCCTTCGCGTTGAGCAAGCAATACAAGAATTCCCATGACACCCGCCCGCACAACCGAGGCAGACGCTCCCGTGAGTATCACAAAAAATACGATTCCCAAAGTTGCAACCCAAAAGGCTAGAGAAAACGGAAGAGTCAAAAATAGCAGAACAGCGAGAAAAAACCGTGCCACTAAAGAAATGTTGTATCCGGAAATGGCAATAATATGTGTTGTCCCCGTGCGTTTAAAGTTTTCTATCAAATCTACGGGAAGAGTAGTGTTCCCACCCAAAAGCAGTCCGCGCAACAAACCACTATGTGGCTCAGGAAGGGTATGTTCAATATTTCTCTCAAAACGACTCTTAAGATAAAAAAGTGGAGAAAAAACACTAGCTTCAGTTCCCTGCTTCTCAATGGCAGGAAACGACATGATTCCGATTATACCTTCTTTAGAAAGATAACTTTTGTAATCAAAACCTCCGAAATTTTCTGGTTCTTTGATGATTCCTCGGACGAGAATTTTGTCTCCTACTTCAAATCGAGGGTAACTTCGGGCCGTCACTCGAAAAAGCGCCGAATCGGTTTTAACAGTAAATTGCTGGGAAGTTGTTTGTATCTTTGGTTCATCAGTAATACTACCAACAAACTCAACCTGACCTTGTGGCAGAATTACCGATTGTTTCTCAACCATTGCATAGCGGAGAAAACCAATAGAAAGAGAAATTGCACACAATCCGATCCCAACCCACTTTGTATCTACTTTTCGAAACCCAGCAAGGACAACACTTACTCCTCCCAGAGCCACAATCCACCATAGAAAGATGGGTAAAGCAAAAAATGAGCGAATAAAAATTCCCCCAATAAGTGAGAGAAGCGAGAAGAGAAATATGCGGGAGCGAGCCATTATGTACTCGTAGCATAAATAGAGAAATTTAAAAACGGCCCGACAGGTTCAATATTCTAGGCCCCGTCTCCCTTTGACTCCTTTCTCATACGGATGTTTAAGATCCTGCATTTGGGTGACCAGATCAGCCTTTGCAATAAATTCTGGCGGAGCATCACGGCCAGTCAGAATACAATGTTCGATTTTGTCTTCGGACCACTCGAGAAGCTCAAGAACATCTTCTTTGGTGATGAGGTTAAGCTGAACCGCGTTATTGACTTCGTCCAAAATTAAAAGATCCCACTTTTTTTCTTGAATCTGTTCACGAGTATAGATAAGTGCATCTCGGGCGGCTTGTTCATGTTCTTCTCGCGGCAACGAATCACCTAAAATCCCCACAAACCCCTTGCCTTTTTTCACCAGTTGAAAGACCGGTGATCCTGAGCTTGTGGTTCGACCTTGCTCACCACCCTGAGCTATAGTCGAATGGGTCGAAGGATTACTCCTTAAACCTATTTCAATATTATCTTCCCCGGATTTCCAGGGTCCTTTAATAAACTGCACCATTAGTACTTTTTTTCCTTCTCCTACCGCACGCAGTGCTTGTCCAAGAGCCGCCGTAGTTTTACCCTTCCCATTACCAGTGAAAATATAAAGCATTGACTTAAGGTTACTTTATGGTAAATTTGCCCCAGTACCCACACCTAAACTAAGTGAAAACAGCACAACTCATGCTAGGTACGGCACTTCTAACAGCTCTTTTGGTTATCGGAATTCAGAACACACTTCTAAAAACACCACTTAAGCCCCCAAACACTGATCAAAATTTCCAAACCAGAAACGTACCTAACTCATCCGAAGAAATGTGGGAGAAAATGAAACCTCTTGCTCTGTACTGTTTTGATCCATCCGTGGTTATGCTGGGAAAATCCAGTGATTGCCTATGGAGATTCCTCAGATTCTGAATCCCAATGGATTGGATGAACTGGATAAAACTTTTGAGAAAATTCTTGATCCATCCGAAGGAAATATCCCCAGTTGCCTAAACCCAGACCCCGTTGAATATCTTCTGATAAACCAAAATAAATGCAAAATGACTGCATAAAAAACCGGCCGGGATCACATCCCACCACCGGTTTTTTCATACACACAAGATCATTATGCTTCCACTGCAGCTGCTGAGACATCTTCCCGCATACTTTTTTCTGCCTCGACCGAGAAATCAACTTCACAGACCCCACTCACACAGGCAAGTTCTTTTGAGCCAGTCGTTTGATCTTCCTTTTCATAAAGAATGAGTTTGGAGAAGTCCATCTTCGGAAGTCGGGATGACAATTCTTTATACTGCTTTTCGGTAATCTCCTCATAAGGGGCTAATTGATAAATGTGGTCTGCTCGGGGCAAAAAAGAAAGTCCGCCAACAATGTCCCAATTTTCATAAATAAAGTTTGCAACCGCAATCCACTCATTGTCTGATACATAAATAGTAGCTGAAGGGTTATGCTCGGTAAAATTTAATTTTAAGCGTTTCCATTCATCAAGAAGATCAATAGCAGATACATCTTTTACTACCACTGCTCCTTCAGGAGCCTTAATTGGAAATTCAAGAACCATGGTAGCGGCATTAGAGGTTGAATACCCTACTTCGGGCTTCACCGGGATACCCTGATCGCGTGCAAGCTTCAAAAGGGGGTCCGTGGAAGAAATACGCACCCGGCGAATAAAATAAGGAGCAAACCACGGATGCATACCCGAACCAACCCCAAGAAGCTGACCGGAATTTCCATGAGGCTTCACACACGTAATGGCAGTAGAAGGGCTTTTGTTAAATCGTTTGGCATATTTTTGGTTTGTTTTTATAGCTTCTCGACGAAGTGTAGAAAGTACCTTATCCTGACGTACGAGTACGTTGTCGTAGTACCCAGTAATAGAAACACCCAAAAGCTGCTCATCTTCACAATTTTCTTTCCATTCCTTTGAAAGATACTCGAATTTAGTAAGTGTCGCCTGATAGGTTCCCAAGAGTGTGGCAAGACGCATTTTTCTTTTCAATGAGTCAATATCATCACTCGGCCGTACAACAATAGAAGTGAGATTGCAGAATTGTTTGGATTGAAGATAGATTTCTCCGCAGGGATTCACGCCGGCTTGGACCGCGCTTTTAAGTTTTTCCCATCTACGCGGGGGGACCTGTTTTTCCAGACCCCCACGGTTGAACATTCCCCGCTCTCCTGACTTGGCTTTAACAAGGGCAGTCCATTCATCCAAAAACCCTTCGGCAGTTGGCTTTACCTCATAAACCGCAGAGTTATTGGCCATAGAGCGTTGGCCCTCGGTTTGCCAAAATGTCCCCTTTTTTGCATCCCTCATGTCAACATCATCAAGAGCCGAAAGAGATATAAGGGCCGAGCGTCTGACACCACCAGCAACAACAATAAGCCCGATTTGGCAAATAATGTCATGCAGATCAAGAGTGGTAAGCCGCCGATTTTGTCTTGCAAGAATTTTCTTTCGAGTAAACTGCATAAGTTCGATCAAGGGTCCGGGACCCGAAGCTCTTCCACCCATCGTAAGCAAACGGGCACCCGCCGGTCGCACTTTCGAATAATCAATGTCAACATCGAACCCCTTCTCCCAGGCGGAACATGCCGCAACAAACGCTTCGCACCAGCCGGTTTTGCTGTCTTCAACTACGATAGTAGGCGCTTTCTTGCTTATTTGTTTCTGAATTTGCGGAAATTTTTCAACGTTTTCCGGTTCAACAGAAAATCCAACTCCCGCACCACACATAGACAAATACATAATTTCAGAGAGATCACGCCAGCTTCTTGGTGCGATATATGAGCAGTTGTATGCAGTCACATTTGAGTTACGAGACGCAGGGCCCGCCGCCCACAAAAGTCGCATGGAAGGACATACCTCTCGGTGTAAAATCGCTTCTCTTACTTCAGCATATTCTTTATCGGTCAATTTGCTGCCAAGATTCTCCTTCATAAAATCTATGTATCGGTCAATAGTTTCAACCCAGGTTTCTCGACGACCAATATCATCCCGCCATCGTGAATAAAATTGATAAAATATAAACTCTTGATAGGGTGTTTCGAAATATTTACTGCTTGCCTGTATCTGCTCCCGCATCTCAGGTGATACCTGCCTCGTCGCTTCTCTGATTTTTGCCCGTTTGGAGCGATACAGGATATACCCCTTCGCGGTTTTAGGGAAATCCATGAGAATGAGAGTTTCCTCCACAAAATCCTGGACTTCTTCAATGCTCGGCGTATACAAAGATGGAAACTTTTTGGAAAGCTCCTGTACAACTTTATTCGAAATTCGCAATGGATCTTTAGAGAGATCTCCTTCACCTACTGCCTGCATTGCTCTATATACCGCACTCGTAATGCGGGTCTTATCAAAAGGAACAATCCTACCATCCCGTTTCTTTACTGACTTGAAGGGGACCTGCACCCTTGATCGTTGTTTGGTGATTTTTGCCATCGTGTATGGGCAAATGGCTCGTGATAAAGTGCAAATAGGTATCCAGTGTGCACTTTGCGCTATGCGATTTGCTGTTAGAGACAAAAATTCTCTTTCGCCCGCTCCTCGGCTGCTGCCCGGACGAAAGAGAACTTTCTAAAATTTAAAATGGTATTCAACGTATTGTGTTATTTTTATTATATCTCGCCGAAAAAGACGGTCAAAATAAACTGTGGATAACCTCCAAGTTATTGACATGCTAAGTGAGTTATATCTCAATCAAAACAAAAAAGCCTCCGGAAATGGAGACTTTTTGTTTATAAGTTATTTCCCTTTTCTTCTCAAAAACGCTGGCACCGCATCCCACTCTGCTTCATCTTCTTGGGTGACAGGAATCGTTCTTTCACCAAAGGTATTAGTTTTTCTAACTTCGGGGGCTTGTCGTTCTTCTCGAGTAAGTGGAAGTTTTAAGGTGTTATTTGACATAAAGCCGGTCGCGATAACGGTAATTTTGACTTCTCCCTTTTTCAACTTGTCATCTTGAACTGCCCCAAAAATGACCTTAGCCTCTTTATCAATAGATTCGGTAATGATACGAGCGGCTTCATTAATTTCAAACATAGTAAGATCAGATCCTCCTGAGACATTAAAGAGTACTCCCCGCGCGCCATCGATAGAAATATCAAGCAATGGAGAACTAATCGCCGCCTTGGCTGCTGCTGACGCTCGATCCTCTCCTGTACCAAAACCCACCCCCATAAGTGCAGAGCCGGTATCGGCCATAATGGCCCGCACATCGGCAAAATCAACATTGATAATTCCAGGGGTAATGATTAAATCAGAAATTCCTTGTACTGCCTGGCGCAAGACATCATCACAAATAGTGAACGCATTCAAAAGAGAGGTCTCCTTACTAATAATATTAAGAAGTCGATCATTGTGAATAGTAATCAGCGCATCGACTCGATCCTTTAATTGATGCCAGGCCTCTTCGGCAATTTTTGCCCGCTGCGCGCCCTCAAACGTAAAGGGCTTGGTTACTACCCCGATAGTAAGAGCGCCGGCGTCCCGAGCAACTTCAGCTACTACCGGAGAGGCACCAGATCCTGTCCCACCACCCAAACCACAGGTTAGAAACACCATATCAGCCCCTTTTAGAACTTCATGGATCTCATCACGATTCTCTTCTGTCGCTTGACGCCCAACCTCAGGGTTCATCCCCGCTCCCAATCCCTTAGTAAGATTTTTTCCAATATGAATCTTGGTTTTTGCCTTAGTAAAATGCAGGTCCTGAGCATCAGTGTTAATAGTAATAAAATCAACTCCATTGATTTTATGGTCTATCATGCGCGTTACTGCTTTACCTCCTCCACCCCCTACACCAACTACTTTTATTCGCGCGTATGTTTCTATTTCTGGTTTTAGTTGTGGCACAATGTGTCTTTTAGTTGTCCTATCAGTAGCATAAGAAAAAAATAATCGCAAGTCCGGTAAGGTCTTTTCAGCAACTTCGTTTTTTCCCGACACAGTGTCGGGACAGCCGAAGAGTTATTACCGAGCAAGATTGATTCCAATGGACATACTGTGTCCCTAAAAATAACAAAAGCCAACTCAGTTGGCTATAGACAAAATCATGTTTTTTATCACCAGCCTATTAACAGGCTATGCACAGCTTTGCTTAGGGTAGCAGAGAGCGGAGCCAGCGGACCCAGGTACTTTTACCAAACCCAAGGACTTTTCTACCGCCCCAAGAGACACTTTCTATATGAGTTTGCGCATCTGCCCAATGAAGTACTCCCAAAACCGACGCAAACGAAGGAGCAGTCTGCTCATCCATACCCGCTAAAATCTTGGGCACCCCCAACTCTATAGGAAGTTTAATTTCACGCTTGGCAAGCTCCATTAGCCCTGGTACGAGTGAAGATCCTCCCACTAACACCACCCCGGCAGGTAAAAGTTGCAGCCGATCTATTTTTTTAAGTTCTTTTTGTAGGAGTTCAAAAATATCACAAAAACGCGCTTCAATAATTTCTGCCAGTTCCCGACGAGAAAAAACAGTACTCTCCTCTGGCACAAATTCGGCCAAGCGAATTGAATCTCGTTTGGGCAAGTCTGCCGGAAGACAGGTTCCGTGGGTAACTTTAATACGTTCTGCAATATCAACATGGGTACGGAAGCCGATCGCAACATCATTGGTTATGTGGTTCCCTCCAATTGGCACTACACCGGCATGCAGGGGCACACCCTCTTCAAAGACAATGAAACTTGCGGTACCCCCTCCGATATCAAGAAGCATAACCCCAAGCTCTTTTTGACGTTTAGAAAGTACTCCTTCGGCTGCGGCTAACGGACTGAATACATAATCTTCGACATGCAGGCCCGCACCTTCCACACACTTAAGCAAGTTCTTGAGAAAAGAAACTGAACACTCGATCACCATAGCATCAACCTCAAGTCGCACTCCGTGCATTCCCACCGGATCTTTGATACCGTTTTCTTGATCAACTCGGAAATCCCGTGGAATCATGTGCAGAATCTCTTTGTTGGGATTTTTGGAAACAAAGGTTTCTGCCGCAGTAATGGCGCGCCGAACATCTTCCGGAGAAATCTCTCCATCAGCACGAGAAACTGCAACCACTCCCCGAGAAGAAGCAACCGAAATGTGGGATCCTCCTACGCCAACCCAAGCAGACTTAATAGGAAGACCAGCAGAACGACGAGCATCATCAAGTGAGCGCCGTATAGAATTAACGGCCTCTTCCATATCCACCACCACTCCTCGTCGTACACCTGAGGAAGAAGCCACACCAATACCCAAAAGACGAAGATCTTCTCCGGGTTTTTTTTCGGCAACCACGGTTTGAACCGTGGAAGTACCGATATCAAGAGCTGTAAGGATATTACGAGGCACTGAATTAGGAATTAGGAATTAGGAATTAGGAATTAGGGGAAAACCATAATTCACAATTCCTAATTCAGGATTCAATAGTGGAACAATTGTTTGAGAATGCGGTATTCTAAACTTTCCGCTTTTTTTGCAGCAGATTTAGATCGTTCGTGATGTATACCAGCTAAATGAATCATAGCATGCACGCTATACCATGTCATCTGATATTCATAAGAATTCCCTTGCTCCTTGGCTTCACGACGTATTACTTCCGGACAAATTAAAATCTCCCCATACTGGGAGTCATAACGAAATGAGAGCACATTGGTCGCACGGAACTTATTTCGGTAAATTGTATTGAGCTTTTGGGAGGTTTTGACCGAAACTTCTACAATTTTAATATCATGGGGCAATTTTTTTTTCAGAGGAGCAGGGAAAAGCTTTTTCAGATGAGAAATCGAAATACTAGCCATTAAGAAGTTTTTTAACCGCACTACTTACCCGATCTCCGGAAGCCTGCCCTCCAATACGTTTCATTACCTCACCCATTACCCGTCCAAAATCCTTTTGTGTCACTTCACCAACACCCGCAACAACCTCCCCAACAACTTTTTCAACATTTTCGTCACTCAGTTCTGCGGGTAAATAGGCTTGTAGTATTTCAGCTTCTTTCTCTTCTTTTTGGGCTAGTTCCTCTCGGTTTCCTTTTCGAAATTCTGTAATTGCATCCTTACGTTTCTTTACTTCAGAACGGATAACACCCACAACTTCTTCATCAGTAAGCTCGCCACCATTCTTGGCTCGTTGCTCAATAGTTTTATTTTGAATGGCCGCATTTACCATGCGCAAAACCGACAGACGTAGTTCGTCTTTTGCTCGCATCGCATCTTGTAAATCTTTTTGAATTTTTTCTCTCATATGAGGGGTATTTTAACAATGTTTCTGTTATTTGTAAAACTAAAATACTGGGCCCATTCCCAGTATTTTGATCTTCTATCTTTCGTCTACGAGTTTACCGAGTTTTTCTAATCGAGTGCGTTCTTTGGTCATTTGCAGCCTTCGCAGCGCTCGCTCTCTTTTTACTCGTTTGGTTGGTTTTGAAGTATGAAATTTTCCTTTGCGAGCATGCAATAAAACACCCGATTGCTGAACTCGGCGGGTAAATCGTCGGAGCATTGCCCCTGTGGTTTCATTGTCTCGTCGACGAACTTCTACCATGAATTAGTTCTTAGTGATTAGTCAAACGTTTATAAATACTATATCAATTGTTGACTAAAGGCAAGAGGTTAATTAAATACCGCAGGCAATGCCGTGCGGCCTATTTTATCTAAATATTTGCGTAACCTCAGAAACTTCTATAGTCATCTGATGCATGCCCTCAACGTTGATTACTAACGATTTGATATCATATAAAATGAGTCTAACATTACCCCATATTTCTCTACCGTCTCTACGAAAGAAAACCGTATCCTCTTTTTGAAAATCCTCTACTCGAAGCATCATCCCATCCTTTTTGTCCTGTCAAGATGATACATTGGCCAGACTATTTGTCAACCCCATCATCCCGCTCTCCGTGACCCCACCCACCTAAAATATGAAGATGCAGATGATCGATAATCTGCCCGCCCTCTTTGCCAACATTAAATACCAACTTGTAACCTTTTAGCCCTTGTTGCGAAGCAACATCTTTAGCGGTGTAGATTAACTTCGACAAAACACTACTGTGATTGTGTTCCAAATATGCGATAGATTGAATATGGATTTTGGGTATTACCAAAAGATGAATCGGGGCTTTGGGAAAAATATCTTTAAAAACCTTTACATCATTATCTTCATATAATGTTTCAGATTTCTGCTGCCCACTAGCTATTTTACAAAAAAGACAATCATCCATGGGTACTATAATTAGAGCTGCCTCTCAAATTTTCTTTTAAGAAAATCAACTAACTTTTCTTGCGGGACGGTCTCTTGAATCCCTGATTCAATTTCACGCACAATAATAGTGTTATCAAGCGCTTCTTTCTGGCCCAGAATTAAAGCAATTTGAGCACCAACTCGTTCCGCAACCTTGAGTTGTGATTTTACCGAATCACGTCCCAGAGACTCTTGAACCGGAATGCCTCCTGCTCGCAGTGTTTCAATCAAACCAAGACTTTTGCGTTTGGCCAATTCCCCAAGTTGCGTAAGAAAAACGCGTGGCTTTTCTCCTTGAGGTCCTTCTACCCCACCAGAGAGAAGTTTCTGGACATTGTCAGCAAAAAGAATTCCACAGGCAGAATCAATTCTTTTACCCGCGAGCAACTCAGCTGCTTTTGATATTCTTCCACCCTCAGCCAGCACAAAGCGAGTTTGAGCGCCGCCATGTTCTCTTGTCTCTACTATTTCAAACAAGATGCTACTATACCAGGACCCTTCTCGAAAAAACTTCGAATCAAGAAAATAGGGGATTTTTGCCTCATCGAGAAACTCAAGAACTCCTCGCAACTGCTTTTTGCAGACTTCACACAAATAGTCTAAAACTTGGGGGGCATTGGCTGCAATCATTCGACACTGTTCTTCCTTGCAAGTAAGGATACGTGTGGGACTTCTCTTGAGGCTACGTTTACAATTTTTGCATAACCGATGCACCTTATTGCGAATGTGTGACATGAGACTCGAACGAAACGTCACACGACATCCCTCACATCCAATGGCGTTGATTTTAAGTTCGGCTTTGGCCAGATCCACCCCAACTTTCTCAAGAACCTTGCGCAACACCTGAATGATTTCTGCCTCAACAATAGGACCTTCCTCACCAATCATCATAAGACCTTGTTCAAAAAAGGTTTGCGGATTTCTATTTTGTGCAGTCGTGAAAAAAATATCACCCTTGAAGTGAAATTTTAGCGGATGCGGCCAATCATTCATTTTATGGGTGGTGTAGGCACGAACAACCGAGAGTGCGCCCGAGATTCGCAATGCAAGTTCACTCCCGTCAGGAAGACGACTGGTGATTGGTGATCGTTCAAAAAAGAATCCGGCTTTTTCAAGCGGCTGTTGTGTCTTTGAATCATCGACAAGCGACGTTGCAATTGGCTCAAACCCATAAAAAGAAGAGAGTTTTGAAAGCTCAGCTTCTACCTGAATAAAAAAACGTTCTCGCTCTGGTAAGCGATCAAAAAGACCTAAAAATTCGAGGTGTGTAGATTTGTTTTTTGCCATAATGTTTTAAATCTTAAGGAGAAGGGGTGGTTGGAACTGGCGAGAATGTACCAAATTTTTCAAGAGGCCAGGCACGCAGAACCACCCGTCCTACCATAAAACCCCTATCAAGTGGTCCCCACTCTCGCGAATCAGAACTTGCATCCCGATTGTCTCCCATCACGAAATAGTGCGTAGGCGTGAGGGAAATTAGCTCATCAGGGTGACTGGGATGATTAGGTGGTGAGAGATAGGACTCTTGAAGAACAAAGCCGTTAGGAAATTCTTTATTAATAATCTTTATTCTACCATTTTGTATCTCAACTTTTTCTCCTGGAAGACCGACGATTCGCTTAATAAAAAATTGGCTTGGATCGCGGGGGTATCGAAAAACGACTACTTCTCCACGTTCAGGCTGCCGGAAATAATAGGAAAATTCATCAATAATCAGGTAATCTCGCTCGTGAAAATTCGGCTCCATTGATTGACCGCGCACAATGAACGGTTGAACAATAAAATAGCGAATCGGCAGGACGATTGCAAGCGAGATGATAAGTACCTTTACGATCTCCCAGGTATCCTTAAGAAACCGGTGGGGCTTTTGCTCCTCTGTTTGAACCGCTGATTCTTTACTTTCAGACATAATCGTATTATAGTTATTTTGGATTATAAATCAAGGAATATGCTTATTATTGTAGGTTTAGGAAACCCGGGAGAAGAATTTTTGGGAACACGCCACAACATAGGGCGTGAATTTGTTCAGGCACTCCAGAAAAAACTTGAGCTGCCTGATTTTCGATTAGAGAAGAAATGGAAGGCACATATCAGCGAGGGAAAGGTTGGAAAAGAAAAGATTCTTTTGGTTCTACCCGAAACATATATGAATAAGTCCGGTAGTGCCGTCGCGTTAGCCTCATCATTTTACAAGACAAAACCCAATACACTGTATATAATCCATGACGATGCCGACATTGAACTAGGGTCAGCAAAACTCTCTTTCAGGAAACGTTCTGCTGGACACAAAGGAGTGGAGTCGGTAATGAGAGCCGTGAAGTCCAGAGATTTTTGGAGATTTCGGATTGGTATTGCAGGCAGAAAAGACATACCTGCAGAGAAGCTGGTGTTGAAAAAATTTACCCCCGAAGAACAACTAAGCTTGAAAAAAATCAAAAAAAGGACTATTGAGGCCATTATAAGTCTGATACAAGAGGGTCCTGAAAAAACCATGAATGAGTATAATACCACCTAGTAGCCATTAGGGTTTAGTCAGTAGTGCAAAATAAAATCACTATTGGCTAATGGCTGATGACTACTGAACTATTAATTGTTTCCCCTACCCCCCAAAATTTGGAACGGGGTGCTTTGTGGTTTAAAGAAAATCATTCATCTATTAAAAAATCTCTCGGGACTCACCTCTGGTGGTCACAAAATGCTTTTGTTATCGAGAAAGATTTATTAGTCAAGCCTTCTGTGTTCGTACGAAGACTGCTTGATTTTGGTTATGAGCGGGCCGGACGTGTTACCGGCAAAGGACTATTTTCAGTTCAAGGTGGAATTATTCGGCTCTGGCCTATCAATACTGGAAAGCCCTTTACCATTGAATTTTTAGGAAATACTGTCGAACTTATTCGAGAGGATAGTGAGGCAGAAGAAAAAATAAAAATTCCATTACTCAGGCCAGAAAACTTAGAAAAGTTGCCACCAGGAAGTTTTGTTGTTCATCAAGACCATGGCATTGGGATTTTCCAAGGGATTAGTCAAAATCCAGGAGAAGGACATTGGTTTGTGATTGAATATGCTGCTCCGCGACCAGGCGCACAACCAGACCGACTACTTGTTCCCCGGGACCAGAAAGATCGATTAACCCCTTATATGGGATTTGAAAGTCCCAAAATCCACCGACTTGGGGGAAGTCTTTGGATAACCACCAAAAGAAAGGTACGAGAAGACACTGAAAAGCTTGCCAAAGAACTTTTGGCGTTGTATGCGGAGCGAGAAAAAGCCGAACGACCTCCCTATCCTCCCGACCAACTGGAGGAAACCCTGCGAGAGTCGTTTGTGTACACAGAAACCGACGACCAGATAAAGGCCGAGGAAGAACTCTTAAAAGATTTAGAAAAAATAAGACCGATGGATCGAGTGCTCTGCGGCGACGTAGGATTTGGCAAAACTGAAATTGCATTACGAGCTGCTCTGCGCGTTGTGCTCAACGGGAAGCAGGTGGCAGTCCTTGCACCCACCACCTTACTTGCATCCCAACATGAGCGGCTTTTTAACACGCGACTCGCTAATCTTCCCGTAAGTGTTGCGATGCTCTCACGTCTTAATTCACCACATGAGGATAAGATAGTTCTGGAAAGACTCAAAAAAGGAACAATCGACTGTGTAGTAGGAACACATCGTCTTCTTTCCCGTGATGTAGAATTTAAAAACCTGGGACTCGTTATTGTTGATGAGGAACAACGCTTTGGAGTTAAACAAAAAGAGCACTTTAAAAATTTGCGAAGTTCAATTGATATGCTCTCACTTTCCGCAACTCCTATTCCGCGAACTCTCTCGCTTGCACTGGCTAAACTACGAGATTTGTCGGTGATCTTAACTCCCCCACCCGAACGCATTCCCATTGTTACGAGTGTTCTCCCCCACTCTAAAAAAGTTATGAGTGAAGCTATAAACTTTGAATTAGAACGCAATGGCCAAATTTATTTTCTACATAACCGAATCGAGACCATTGAAGGCGTGCGACAAAAACTGCTTAAACTCAAACTTATAAAAAAACCACGCATCGCGATTATCCATGGAAGAATGCCGGAACTCGCAATGGTACGAATGATGCGAGCGTTTGAAGCACGTGAATATGATATTTTACTTGCGACAACTATTATTGAAAATGGTATTGACATTTCCTCGGCCAATACGTTAATTGTTGATGATGCCACACGCCTGGGACTAGCAGAAGCACACCAGTTGCGTGGCAGGATCGGCAGAAGTAACCAACAAGCGTTTGCGTACTTTTTTTACCCCCACACCAATCGTGCGCTCAATAGCACTCGCGCAAAGCGCAGCATACGATATGGTGTGGGGGTAAATCGCCCCCACCATTTAACGGAAAAAGCAGGAGAACGCTTAGCCGCCTTGCAAGAGTATGCCGATCTTGGCGCCGGATACCAAATTGCCCTGCGAGATCTAGAAATTCGCGGTGCAGGAAATATTTTAGGTAAAGAACAGTCTGGCGCTATTAATAAAGTCGGTCTTAATTTGTACTGTCAGATGCTGGCTGAAGCAGTTGAGAATATGAAAAGTTCCGCCGGAGCGGAACTGTAAAATTACTTTCCTGTCTTAAAAAATTCCATTGCGCGTATAATTGAAGAATATGAAATATCAAAAGGAGAAAAACGCTCAACGAGAATGTTTGGAGTAAGTCCCTTTTTATGTATGGGAACCTTTTTATCTCCTATATAAAACTCAAATTTAGGAACTGCAATTCCTGATCCATCCGGAAGGGGAAAGATTTCTTGTGCGACCCCCTTACCAAAAGTGTTGGAAGGACCAATCAGGGTATATCCCCACTCCTGCAAATCTCCCGCGACAAGTTCAGAAGCTGATGCCGACTGACCATTAACTAAGACAACAAGCTTAATTCCTCGAAATACACCGAAGCGTGGCATGTATATTTTTTGATTAGCATTATAGTGTTCAATAAGAACCTTTTCAACAAATGCTCTGTCATAAGCCGTAAAAATATTTTTTCGATCCCGAGTGTACAACAGAATATCCGTATCACGCATAAAAAAAGTCAAGAGTTCAAGTGCTTCTTCGAACAGACCGCCGATATTATGCTGAAGATTGAGCACCACCCTAAAGTTAGGATATTTGAGAACCTCATGATAAAAATCAACAGCAGTATTTTTAGAAAACTGATTTATGTAAATATGAACGATGGGCGGAGATTTAGAAACTACCTGGGAAAAAATAGTACCTACGTGAAGAAACTGGCTCTGTGGTTTCTGGTCACTTGGCCGCCAATAGTAGGTAAACTCATTACGACAGTTACCACTGACCTCTACCGCAAACATTTCATAGGCACACTCTGCAATATCAGACGGCGGTTTAAGCGAGTGGACACTGAGTTTTTCAAGAATAGAACCAAAAACGTCTTTCAAACTCCAGATTTTGATAAGATCGTCAAAGGATAGACCATCACTAGCGGACTTAGGGATGGTCTCTTGTGCAATTTTCTCGATCACATTCGCGGGTAAGATTTTTCCACGATTTTTTTTGTTTCCCACTATCATACCAACCAATTTACCTTCTTGATTAACTACTGAAGCTCCCTCCGCACCGCTCGGTACTTTTTCCTTCAGATAGATGGTAGAGGGAGTTACAAGATCGATTTGCGATTGAAACTCAGTAATATCTCTTTTCCCGACAAAATCGTAACTATACACCTTTTCCCCCACTACTGCAGGCGTATGAGCAAGCGGAGCCATATCGGGAAAAGCAGTGCCAACCTTAAAAAGACCCAAGTGAAGTGGAATATTATACCAATAGAGATACGCAGAAACTTCTTGGCCTTCTGAGTTTTGAAAGGTAAGACTCTCTCCTACTTGGTTTTGACTACGAACATTAAAAGAATCGGGCAAGAAAAGTGGTGCCAGAAGCCATCCTTCTTTGTTTAACACAATAGCTGTCGAGACTCTCACCAGTGGATGCTGCTGAAGTCCGGCAGAAAGCGTATAATCAAGGGTTCCCTGAGCCTTTTTTACTATCTCTTTGATATGCTCCGGTACTGCTTTTGTTTCTGGAGAAGTATTTTGAAGTGTAGCGCATCCTCCTAAAAGCACGATCACAGTAAGCAAACTAACTAAGAATTTCATTACTGCCTCCTTTTTCAAAGAACAAAAAAGAGCACGGCACACCCAAAGCTACTCCTAAGTAGGGATAGCCTAAGGGGAGTGTTCCCTTGCCCTTTTCTTTCTCTAGTCTACTTGCACATTAGCACAATAAAAAATGGGGTCAAGGACCCCGTAACAAGGGTATTAATTACTGTCCCACAAAGAGGATGTTGTAACAATAATTCTATAGTAGTAATCCCTTTTTTCTCTTAGTTGCTCCGACGAAGATACAGAAGGAAATTGAGCTATTTTGAGAGGAGAAAGATCAATAAAAAAAACAAGCTCTTTTAGCTCCTCAGCTGTCTGAGAGAAGAGGGTTCCTGAATACCAACCGAGCAGTCCTTCAATGGCTATTGATCTTGCTTGAAGAGCGACTTCTAGGGGACTAACGTGGTCCTTTCCAACAATAAGCAAAGAAACATTGACTATATGATTCCCAATTTTGAGCGGATCTCGCTTAGCAAAAATATAACGGATGGTGGCGTTTTGTTTATCTCCATTGCCTTTTTCAATAACATGCAGAGAACACAGTGCAATCCTGATTTGAAGGCGATCCCAAGGGGCCAGTGAACTTTTGGCAGTAAAGAAGCGGTTATTGTGTATATCAATTTCCGGCGTGATATGAAATTTTAGACGGTCAATAGCATGCACCATATTGCATCCCGGTTCAACTATTTTCCATGGAGATTTACTATTTTGCCAGTCATAACGAAGCGGTTCAATAGTTATTTCAGCACTTAGTTTCGTTGGCCAAAAAGCAATACAAAGACTCGCGACTATCAGGAGAAAAAGCTGCATATTTTTCTTGTCTTATGAGCTACATCCAGCGTGTATGACGTATATTGGTTTGTCAAGAAAATGACATCCTCCCGCACTCGCGACGAAAAAGGAACGCTTGTGCGGAGTTTTCAGGTAACTAAAAAGTTCCGCATTATGCGGAACCTATTGCATTAATGAAGAATCAGGCCCAGTGTTTGAATTTCCACTGTTTTTTGAAACTTCCATGCGATACATGAATTTTCCGACTCTTTCGCGATCTTCCAACCTCCACCGTGTTTCACCTTCTGAGTAGTCAATGCGGAACGGTTGTTCTTCGATGAACGCATTTTTGCCTGAACTGATAATACCACTGACACTTGATTGGCCTTCTCGTTCAATAGTTACTTTCTTTTTATTTGAAAGGTCAACATTTATTTCCAAGATATCGGGTGCATCGTACGATTTACTTGGTCGATAATATTCAGCTACTTCACCCTTAACTGATTGCCAAGGCTTTCCTGCAACGTGATAGATTTTCTTAATGTAGTCAATGTGACGAAGCCCGCTTGTCTCTCCCGACTTTAGCAGTTTGAGAACAACCTCAATTTTATAGTTATCCTTTTTATCACTCTTATAGTCCAGTGAGATTGGCCACCCATTGGGGTTTGCGCTTTTCTCCCATGGATCGATCTTGGTACCGGCACTCACCGCATTGAACTTCTGCTCTTTGGGCGGAGGTGGTATTTGTCGCCGTTCGGTAACTTTTTCCTCAAATAGTTTTGCAATAAGAGATTGATTTTGCAAAATGAGTTCTTTGCCGGTTGTGATACCCGTAACAAGTTTCTCAACAATATCCGGTAATCCAAAACCGAGTTCTCCTTCTTTATCAGTATCAAGTACAATTACATCAAGTTGTTGTGAAGGTGATGTGAATACCCGCAGTGCAGGATGAGACTCTCGCCGCATGGCAGTAGTATTTCCATCTTTATCGAGTTCATGCACAACCCGAGTGGCCTCAAGATAATTAGCACGCTTATCACTTGGCTGATTAGAGCCAATAATTTTGTAGAGTTTAACCTCGATCCCTTCTACTTTCCTCTTCCAGATAAACCGATTAGTGTCTTGTGGATACTCTATATCCTGTTCTTTCTTGCCAAGCATCTCGTAGTCATACACCATAGTGACACCAATCAGCACTAACTTTCCATCTCTTTTTGCCTCTTCAATCTCTTTGACACGGAAAGGGGTTTCTTTTTCTGGATTAAAATCGGGAAGAAAAATGCGAATATCATATCCTGCAGAGTTATGATTGTTGGGTACTTCTCCAGCTTCTCCCATCAGGCGACGGAATACTTCGTGGTTCAGTTTGAGTTGCAGACGCGCCACGCGATATTTTTGTGCGCGTTCCTTTTCTTCAAAAAGTGGACGCAAACCCATTTCCACAAGCAATTTATACCACGACAGGTCTTTGGGATTTAAAACATCATCCAGACCCTTCAATTGCTTCGTATCAACCTCAAGGATCTTATCAAGTTTGATTTTCTGATATGCAATCTGTGGAATACCATCCTTGTCAAGCGTGAAAAGCCATTCGGGGATACACCCAATACCCTTTGAACCATAAAATAACACGAGCCGTTGGTCATCCGTATAGTTTGGGTGGCGCTCCTTCCACATATCCATACATGCTTCCTGTCCGGTAATTGCGCATCCGCTCAAAATCGCACCCAGGCACAGAAAAATGAGGATGCCCCGCACGCCCTTCATTAGCGCACCTCCTTCAAATGAGTGAACGGTCCTTGCTGATCTAAATAATCTCGCAGAATTTGGCGAATAGTTTCTGGATTCATTGCCTCAAAACTTTGTGCAGTAATGCCATACGCTTGGCCCAAGGATTGCAGTCGTTCTTGCGTAAACCCCATCGCTTCAGCCAGAACTGAAAGTTCTCGTAGCATATGTGACCTTCGCTCATCTTGCGAGGTGCGGCGTGGTTCTCCTACTTTTTTCATGGCCGCAGCGGCAACCTCCTTGGACTCCTCCGCGTGCTTGAGAATAAAGCGACTGGTCTTACCATGATCACAGTCAATGAGTACTGGCTCATAGGATTTGGCCATCAGAACCTTGTATGCCATATCATCATCGTAAAATATCTGATTGACGACTGCCCACATATGTGGATCAGCATAAAACTCTGCCAAAACCTTTACGGCACTTTCCCGCAGCCACCTAGCCGCCTCATTAATTGCAGGAAGATATTTCTGTAAAGCCTCCTGATTGAGCGCAGACCCACCCATTGGAACACGATAACGATAAATCTCTTCTCGTACTTTCATTACATCAAAACAGCCAAAAACCTTGAGTGCTTCCCATGGTGTCGATAAGTATCCGTGATAGAAGAAAGTTTGAAGACTTGGGGGATATTCAAGAAATGGCAGAAGAGCTGCATCAAGCTCACCATTTATATACCAGACGATAGGATACCCCTGTAGCTTGGTATTAGCATGGATAAGTTCATGCTTTATGGTTTCATTGTGTCCCAGCACAAAATCAGTTCGACGCACACAAGGTGTAAAGGCAAGGATGGTCTTAATGAACACCGCCGCATTACATGATTGCATGGGCGTAAAATAGATATGCCTTATGCCCTTTATGAAATCAACCGGTTGAAGTAGGGGAATTTTTAAAACATCACCATAGGTAACGCCGTATTCTGGAATAGTTTGAGCAAGCATGGCTTTTACTTCGGATGGTGTTTTTCCAACACGTTTTGCAAAGTTCTCAACCGCACCCTCTGTCACCATTTCATAGTCTTTGTAGTCTGCATCAATTCCCGTTTGTATCCACTCGGCTAGGTCCGCCTTAACACACAAAAACTCTTGCTCAGTAAGACGTGTTACCCCTGCAGTGTTTTGGAAATAAACAACATTATCCACACGCCGATACATGGGCAGATACAGTACTACAGTATGTCCATAAAACGTGAGATCAACCTTTTCTCCAAGATTAGCACCCCATAGAGCCCGGCCGTTTGAATCAGCTCTACTCATATCAGCAACTTGAACAATTTGGTGGAACTTATCAATCTGATCTTTGGGCTGACTTAACCCAACCAAATAATGCGGTGGCTTACCATCACATTCGGATGGCCATTGCATAGCCTCAGCCGAAAAAACAGTAAAAACACATACAATGGCAAATACATACACATGGGTGATTAGCAGTAGTTGTCTCATGATATTTCCCTTGTCAATGTACCTGCCGTTACCCTACAAAAAGCCCCTAAAAAGGTCAATCCCCTGCTAGACACACATTCCCCATATAAAGTTTTGAAAAAATAATGGTATCTTCTCCATATTTCGGGAGAAATTTTCTGGCAATCAAAATAACGGCCTTTTAGCCGTCATGGTTCATAAATTATATCTCACTATTTTTAAGGAAGCTGTTCACATTTTTTGAAAAGGGGATTCCGGTGGAACGGATCACCAAGCATACTTTTCCCTGTTTTGTTTAGCACAATATGAATCCATTCATGTCGTAGATTAGACTCTGTAAAATAATTTTTCTTGATAAATACGGTCTGCAGGTCAGTAAACGCAAGGTAGTGTTTGTGATCTGAATGGTTGGCTGATGGTGAAACTACGATCGGGACGTGGCGCACAATCTTCGCTATCTCATCCGTAAGCTTGGCGCACTTATAGAATGTTGTATAGGCCAGTTCAATTATACGTTCGTATACTTCCCACTGCTCAGGACCAATATCTTCTTTGCTATAGTTGTATAATTTCATCCCGAGTTTGTGGACACGATTGGGTTGTCTATCGCATGTATAAAATCCTATATACGAGCATCCCGCAGTTAATACAAAAAATAATAAAAGAACAGAAAGCTTTCTTGTCATTTTTGTGAGTCAGCTTCCTTATGTATAGTATAGGAGTGATTTGAAGAACATACCAGAATGGTGTACGGTTGGCGTGGTATGTCAAGAGAATTAAAATTCTTAAACGCACTCAACGGTATCCCCGGAGTCGGAAACGCAACCCTGCGAACTCTCCAAAAAAAATTTGGTTCATTTGAAATTGCATGGAATGCACCAGAATCAGAGCTTGAACGAGCGGGGGTTGCAGCCGTCCCCCTGCGCTCCATTCTCTGGAAACGACCGTCAGTTCATCCAGATCGGGAAATGGAAAAGCTGATCAAAGCCAGTGTTTGGTTGCTCTCTGAAGACGATGAAAAATTTCCTCCATTTCTGAAAGAAATTCCTCATGCACCTTTGCTACTATATGGAAAGGGCATACCACAGTGGGATCGTACAACTGATTTAAATCGATGTCTCGGAGTTGTTGGTACACGCCGCCCCACCTCCTACGGCCTGGAGGCGACCGAAAAATTAGTATATGAATTGAGTGCTGCCGGGCTCGTAATTGTCAGTGGTCTTGCTACGGGAATTGATACACGCGCACATCAAACCACGTTATCTGCCAACGGAAAAACAATTGCCGTTTTAGGTTCGGGCCTTGATGAATTTTCAGTATTCCCACCGGAAAATCGTGGACTTTTACGCCGCATTGTTGAATCACAAGGAACCGTTATATCCGAATACGCTCCCGGTACTCCACCCCTCAAAGAACATTTTCCCCAAAGAAATCGGATCATTGCGGGTTTATCACGAGGAGTTATGGTCATTGAGGCGCGAGAAAAATCTGGAGCGCTCATTACCGCGCGCTTGGCCCTTGAATTTAATCGCGATGTATTTGCGGTTCCCGGATCAATTTTTTCTTCCGTTTCTCAAGGTCCACACAAACTCATTCAAGAAGGCGCAAAGCTTGTCCTTAGCGCCAAAGACATTCTCGAGGAGATCGGAATCGAGTATACTGAACAGCAAAGAGTGGATAGTACGAATTTGGAAGAAAAAGAAAAAATAATTTTTGATACACTAGAGGAACCTTTAAGTGTCGATCTCATCAAGCAAAAAACTAAATTTGATACCGCTCTCATTATGACTTCACTTTCAATGCTTGAATTAAAGGGGTTTATAAAAAACCTAGGTAATGATTTGTACCAGAGAAGTTAATTTCCAACTTGTAACTGATGTTTAGAAATTGCCGTCCTGAAAATTGAAAATTAAAATAATGCCCAAAAATCTCGTAATCGTAGAAAGTCCTACCAAAGCTCGCACCATCTCCCGTTTTCTAGGGAGTGATTTTGTGGTTGAGTCAAGTTTTGGACATGTTCGCGACTTACCGACTTCTAAACTCGGCGTTGATGTAGAAAATAATTTTGAGCCACATTATATTATTCCCCGCAAAGCCAATCCCCATGTCAAAAAGTTAAAAGCCGAAGTCGAGGATGCGGAAAAAATCATACTGGCAACTGACGAGGACCGTGAAGGAGAGGCAATTGCCTGGCACCTTACCCAAGCCTTAAAACTTGAGAACAAAAAAACTGAACGTATTGTCTTTCATGAAATAACCAAGAAAGCCATTGAGGAGGCGCTCAAAAGCCCGCGGGAAATTGATATGAAACTCGTAGATGCACAGCAGGCACGCCGAATTCTAGATCGCCTGGTTGGGTATAAGCTTTCTCCTTTTTTATGGAAAAAAGTCTATCGAGGACTCTCCGCCGGACGCGTACAGTCGGTCGCAGTTCGCCTTATTGTGGAACGAGAACGGGAAATCCAAGCTTTTAAACCGGAGGAATTTTGGACAGTTGAAGCGTTCCTCAACAAAAAAAATGAACAAGGAGAACCATTCCAGGCAACCCTAACCAAAATTAATGGGGAGGTTTTGGAAAGGCTAGCATTAAAGACGGGGGAACAATCAGAAAATATCCGCACTGAGTTGGAAAATGCTGAATGGATAGTGGCAAGTGCTGAAAAAAAAGCAGTTACCAAAAGTCCCCTTCCTCCTTTTACCACCTCAACTCTGCAGCAAGAAGCATTTCGTCGACTAGGATTCTCTGCCAAACAGACCATGGTGATTGCGCAACAACTCTATGAAGGCATTGAGCTTGGAGAAGGGGCGGTTGGTCTCATTACCTATATGCGTACTGATTCTGTTAATCTTTCTCAAGATTCGCTCAAGGAAGCGCATGACTTCTTAGTAAAAGAAATTGGCAATGACTACGCAGTTCCCTCCCCGCGAACATACAAAACAAAATCGAAGGGGGCACAAGAGGCACACGAAGCCATACGGCCGACTGATCCGTGGCGCACTCCTGACTCCATAAAAGATTCTTTAGACCGGAGACAATTTCGGCTTTATGATCTTATTTGGCGACGATTTGTTGCCACTCAAATGACCAGTGCAATTTTTGATGCTACGGCGGTAGACATCGACGCCGTGGGAAAATCAAAGAAACAGTACACATTCCACGCAACGGGAAATATTTTACGATTTGATGGATTCTTAAAAATTTACCCTTCAAAAACCATAGATATTATACTTCCCGATCTTGCGCCAAAAGAACAATTAGTTCTCAAAGATTTAAAAACAACCCAACACTTCACTACCCCACCGCCGCGCTACAGCGAGGCATCCCTCATTAAAATCTTGGAAAAAAACGGTATTGGACGGCCGTCGACATACGCCCCCACAATTTCAACCATACAGGATCGAGGCTATGTGGAAAAAGATGAAAAGCGCTATTTGCAGCCAACCGAAATTGGATTTTTAGTAAACGACATGTTGGTAGAACATTTTCCCAAGATTGTAGATATTCAATTTACCGCCAAAATGGAGGAAGAGCTTGATAATATCGCAGAGGGGAAAATTAAGTGGCAGCCCATTATAAAAGAATTTTATGAACCGTTTGCAAAGAATTTAGAAGAAAAATATCAAGATGTTGAAAAGAAAGAATTAGCAGAAACGACCGATGAGGTATGTGAGAAATGCGGCAAACCTATGGTTGTTCGCCTAGGGCGTTTCGGAAAGTTTCTAGCATGCTCGGGCTTTCCGGAGTGCAAAAATACCAAATCACTAAAGAATGGTCCTGCCGGTATTGATATGAAATGTCCCAAATGTACGATTGGAGACGTTGTGATTAAACGTACGAAACGCAAAAAAATATTTTATGGATGCTCACGTTACCCTGATTGCGATTTCGCTTCGTGGACAGATCCGAGAAAAGAAAAAGAGAAAACAAACGGCTAAACGTTTGATACATTGAAGTGTTAACATTTACTCACGATCGTAAGCAAGTGTTAACATCTAGAAAAAGTGTAAATGACACCCTCCCCGCACTCACGTGCGGGGTTTCCTGGTAAAAAATAAAAGCGCTTCTACGGCGCTTTTGTTTTTTAATGATCTCCGCTCAACGCGCGTTGGTTAACTACCGCAATTCTTAACTCAGCCTTAAACAGTCTTTCGACAATCCAATTAATTGTCCTAGTAAGGCCGAGTGCATAACCAACAGTGCCCTTAGACACCCATGGCTCTGGATATTTCTTATCCCAATCGAACTGATCACCGCAACCCGTATGTCGGCAGTAAAAAATAGTTTGGATTCCCCATAGTGCAGTGATCTCTTTATTGTGGAAAGGTTGCCATCGCGTTCCATGTACAGGACATAAGGGAACTTTAGGCTGGTGTTCAAGTTCGCACCGTCTATTTCTACAAGAGAAACGGTCTTGGTCGACACTCGTTGATTTCATGCGCATACCTTGAAATAGAACTGAAATAAAATTAATATAGACTATCATGTCTGTCAATAGTCTTTTGGATACAATAAAACAGCAGTCTTGGTCGGAAGCAGATCTTTCGCTAGTTCGACGTGCTTACGACTTTGCTGCTCATGCCCACCAAGGCCAGAAAAGGAAGTCAGGAGAAGATTATATCAGCCACCCCCTTGCTACAGCCAGTCGCCTTGCTGAACTAAATTTGGATGCCTCCACCATCGCAGCAGCTCTCCTGCACGATGTCTGCGAAGACACCAAATTTAACACGGAAGATATTAAAAAAGATTTTGGAGACGAAATCGCCTTTTTGGTTGAAGGCGTAACCAAGCTTGATAAAATTCGCTATCGAGGCACAGAGCGGTCCGCTGAGAGTTTACGCAAAATGTTTCTTGCAATCGGCGAGGATGTCCGCATTGTGCTTTTAAAATTGGTGGATCGTCTTCATAATATGGAAACTTTAAAATTCCTTCCACCAGAAAAACAAAAAAGAATCGCTCTCGAAACTCTTGAGATTTATGCGCCACTTGCCTATCGCCTCGGTATCAAAGAGCTATCAGGGACATTGGAGGATTTAGCATTTCCCTATGTGTATCCCCAAGAATATGAGTGGCTTTTAAAATCAACTAAAGAAACCTATCAGCATTGGGAAAAATATGTGCAAAAGATAAAACCGATAATTGCAGAGGAATTGGTTTCTGAGAAAATTCCTTTTCTGGATATCCACGCGAGAGCAAAACATTATTACAGTCTCTACAAAAAACTTTTGAAATTTGATATGGAAATTTCAAAAATTACTGATATAGTAGCCCTGAGGATTATTGTTCCAACTATTGAAGATTGCTATGCAACATTGGGTATTATTCACAAAAAATGGCGACCGCTTCCCGGAAAAATCAAAGATTATATTGCGCTGCCCAAACCGAATGGATATAAATCACTGCACACCACTGTTTTTGGACCGGAAGAGCGAGTCATTGAAATTCAAATGCGAACACCAGAAATGCACCAGGAAGCAGAACGCGGTATTGCTGCTCATTGGGCCTATTCAGAATTTAAACGAAGAGACACCAAAGGTTATGGGGAGCACAAAATATCTTTCATGAATCAAAAGCAGTTTGCCTGGATCCAGCAACTCGGCGAATGGCAAAAAGAGTTTGAAAAACCAGATGAATTTTTGGAATCGTTAAAAATAGATTTTTTCCGCAATCGAATATTTGTGCTTACCCCCAAAGGAGACGTCTTTGACTTACCGGAAGGAGCAACACCGGTTGATTTTGCGTATCATGTGCATACGGATGTTGGGAATGCGACTACTGGCGCACGCGTAAATGGAAAAATGGTAGCCCTAAACTATCAACTTAAAAACGGGGACATCGTCGAGGTCATGACCCAACGAGGAAAAAAACCAAGCTCGGATTGGTTGAAATTTGTCAAAAGCGCTCAAGCACGCAAACGGATATCCTCGTTCGTCAAAAAAACTCGAGAAGAGAAAGTGTTTGAGAAGAAAGGAGGAGAAGTTATTGAACTTCGTCTCATCGCACAAGATCGTATTGGACTTTTGCGAGATATTTCTAATGTTCTAGCGCGACAAAAAATTAATATGAAGAGTGTGGTCACCGAGACCAAGCACCGTGTACTTCCTGTTCTCATTATTCAAGTAGTTTTTAAAAATCGACTTGAACTTGAGCGAGTACTGGTAAAACTAAAAGAAGTAAAAGGGGTCGAGTCGGTAAGTTACAAACTTCTTTAAACAAACTTTTCAAATCAAATCTTTCTTTATGTAAGTTACAATAACAGACAGGTGCAAAAAAAGGACATTTTTAAGAAACGGTTGCCCGTTTCTTAAATTTCTTTACCGCACCACGCCTTAACCTGCATACGAATCGCTGGCCAAAGCTCTTGATGATATTTCTTCATTATAAACTTAGAGATCAACTCAGGTTCTGAAGGTTCGTACTCTAAGAAAAAATCATCTCGCGCGAGACGGCTGATTTCCCAAAGATTAGTGAGCAGTTTGATAGCTTCTTGTTCTAAAAGTTGTTTTTCTTTTTTTCCCATACAGTAGGATACAGCATGAATCATCACTACTAACCGATCGAGTCGACTATAAAATTCATGACTGTTGAGAAGTTCCCATGCCGGGGTTCTGATATCAACCAATCTTTGCTCCAGTGTGTGTATAGATTTCTCTTTAGTCTGAACCCACATAAGAAATAGGCTGAAAAAAAGGAGTGGTATAAGGGCTAAAGCCGCAAAATGTCGATATGACATTTCAAAAATCAAAGATCTCTATTTCAAGAGTATACCAAGTTTATTTGAACTTCTAGTCACCAAAAGCAACAAAAAAAACCGCTAAAAACGGTTTTTTATTTACAATTAGATTTTAGGAACTAGAAATTCTGATTTTGAAATTCTATTTTACGTCTCCTTAATTAATTTATCCAAAATCCCTCGTAACTCCTCTTCAGAATAAAATTCAACTACTATTTTCCCCCGTTCCCCCATTCGTTGGAGCTGTACTTTAGTTCCCAGTCGTTCCTGAAGTCGATTTTGCCAGCTACGAAGTTCTGGATCCTGAACTTGGGCAGGACGTTTGCGAGGGGTAAAAATTTTGCCGGCTACTTGTCGTGCTTTACTTTCTGCCTCCCGAACATTTAAACGGTCCATCAGAACAGCATTATAAACCTCCATTTGTTTAGAAAGCTCGTCTCCAGCCATCAACACTGCACGAGCATGTCCCTCCGTAATACGACCAGTATTTAAGGCTTCCTGGATTTCCAGAGGAAGCGTTAATAATCGCAAAGTATTTGCAATCATCTCTCGAGACTTTCCTATTCGCTCAGCAACTTCGCGCTGAACCAAATGAAATTCATCAATCAACTGCTTGTACGCTTTGGCGCGTTCCATGGCATTTAAATCTTCTCTCTGAACATTTTCAATAATGGCAAGTTCCAAACGGATTCGATCATCAGGCACACCACGCCGAATTACCGCAGGAATTTGTGAAAGTCCAGCAAGACGTGCTGCTCGCCACCGTCGCTCTCCCGCAATAAGTTGATAATGCACCTCAAGCCCCGATGGCGTTTCAATCTCATGCTTCGTCACCAGTATTGGCTGCAAAATACCGTGTTCACGAATTGAAGAGGCTAAATCTTTTAAAGCTTCTTCATTAAACTCCCGTCGAGGTTGATAAGGGTTTGGTTCAATTTTCTCAAGTTCAATCCAAAAAATCGAGTCACTACGACGCGGCATAAAGTGGTCCTGATAACTTCGTGCAACAGGAGCTGCAGAGGCACCTAAGTTTGCCAGTGGGGATGATGCAGGCTCTTGTGGTGGAATAGCTGGAGTACTACTTGAGATATCATCCGGTGCGTCAGAAAACAACTCATCCGGCTGTTTGTCCGGTATCAATGACTCAAGTCCTTTTCCTAATGGATCACTCATCGAATTAGGAATTAGGAATTAGGAATTAGGAATTTTACATTCGCTAGCCCATAATTCATAATTCTTGATTCATACTCAAATTTTGCGAATTCCTTCCATCTTCAATATTTCCTCGGCAAGTTGTCTGTACGCTTTTGCCCCGTGACTGTATGGATCATATTGCAGAATCGATTTCCCGAAGGAAGGAGCTTCTGCTAAACTGATATTTCTTGGAATAATTGCATTAAAAACGTATCCGGGAAATTTACGACGAATTTCTTTGGCAACTGCTCGATGCAATCGCGATTTTCGATCATACATGGTAAGTAATGCCCCCATAACTGCAATCCTCGTTTTCAAATTGGAGTTAACAAGCTGAATGGTTTGTAGAAGGTCGGCCAAACCTTCCAAGGCGTAATACTCACACTGAACCGGAATAATAGTTTTATTGGCAGCAGTGAGAGCATTTACTGTCAAAAGCCCCAAACTCGGCGGTGAATCAATGATAATAAAATCGTATTTTTTTCTTATGAGTTCTAAAGCTTCTTTTAGTTTATACTCCCGGTTTTTTATGTCAATAAGTTCAATGGTAGCCCCCGCCAGAGCTGAAGAAGAGGGTAGAAGGTCAACCGAAAAAATAGGAGTTTTCTTAATAACTTCTTCGATTGGGGTCTTCCCAATTAAGACATGATAAATACTCTTTTCAAGCTTTCGCGGATTAATCCCGAGACCGGAGGTGGTATTAGCCTGGGGGTCGATATCTACCAACAAAACCTTTTTTCCGAGTGCAGCAATAAAAACACCTAAATTAGTGGCTGATGTGCTTTTTCCAACTCCTCCTTTTTGATTACAGAGTGTAATAATTCTTGCCATTATATACCAATTCTAGGTCATTTTATTCCTCAATTCAATCGTTGAATTTAGTCCCAATTTAGAGTAAGATGAAGCAACGCCCGGGTGGCGGAATCCCGCACTAAAATTTACACAACTTCGTTATAAAACATGAGTGCAAATTTAGTGACGGGACATGCTGGCAGATTTACCCCGCACTAATTTTGCCGCTGTGGCGGAACTGGTATACGCGGAGGTCTCAAAAACCTCTGGGAGCAATCCCGTGTCGGTTCGACTCCGACCAGCGGCATTCGGCAAAATTTAGTGCGGGGCACGATGGACTCCCCACACCAATTCTGTTTCGACCATTTCCAAATGTGGGTTTTAATTTTAAGAAAACGCCTTCGGCTTACTCTCCAATCACTTAGGCTTTCTTTTTGAATTGGGTGGGGCAAGCAAAATCCATTGAGGGCAACCTCGTTAGAGTTCAACTCTCTCCCCGGGCATTAAAAAATCCTTAAGCACTTTTTAAGTGTTTTTTATTTCGGAAAACTATATACTAAAAATAGATCTTTTTGTAAAAAGATGGGCATCTCGGTTACCGTTGCTGCTCAAAAAGAGATAAAGAGACAAATGGCAGAAACTCAATTGGACCCATCTCTGACACACCTAAAAATTCGTATTGTCGGCGGAGGATGTTCTGGTTTAACCTATGAGTTAGAATTCGGTGATGCTCCTATCACTTCACACGATATTGTATTTGAAAAAGAAGAAACTGAAGAAAGAATGTGGGGTTTTCGCGTGGTAACGGATCTCGAAAGTTTTAAATACCTTGACGGCACTGTCATTGATTTCATCCACGAAGGATTGATAACAGGATTCAGATTAAAAAATCCGCATGTGCATGCATGCGGCTGTGGTCATTCATTTGCCCCCTCTCCATCCCCGAGCGACTCAAAATGAGCCGCTCTTTTTTAATACTTCCTTAAGACCATAACGAAGAGACACCGCGGTAAGTATTCCTATTAGAGCTCCACCAACAATGTCTGTCGGCCAGTGGAGTCCCGTCGCAACGCGGCCAACGCCAACAAGAAAAGCGGCCAGAAAAAGGAGTATTCCCGTTTTGCGATAGCGAAAAAAAACTGCGGTTGCCAGAGCAAAAAGAAATGTCGCGTGTCCAGAAGGAAACGAACCGGCTGTATCGTGAGCGACCAGTTGCACCATGGCAGGAAAAACTACAAACGGCCGCGGACGATAATAGAACAAGCGAATAAGTTCTGTGATGAAGAAACGAGAAACAGAAGCTGAGAGTAGTGCATAAAAAACAAAAAACAAATTATATTTTCGAGAAGACTTTTGTCTCGGTAAAAAAGACCATGCTATAAAAATCACCACCCCAAGGCCAATGACATGCAGGATGTATTCGGCACAAAAAATAAGAAATAAGTCAACAAGATGGTTTTTACCCACCAGAGAATTGAATAACCGAAAAAGTGAAAGATCAAAATTATTAGGCATTATTTTTTAGAAAGAGTTACAAGATTCTTAAAAAGAATCGCAACGGTAACCGGTCCGATGCCGCCAGGAACGGGCGTCATGAAAGAGGCTTTGGATCCCACTGATTCAAAATCTGTATCCCCCACTAATTTCCCTTCCGATTCAGAGGTTCCGGCATCGATAATTATAACGCCGTCTTTTATCTTTTCTCCTGTCAAAAATTTTGGTCTCCCAATGCCTGAAATGATAACATCGGCATTAGTTATAAACTTTTCCGGATTACTACTTTGATCAGTAATAATTGAAAAAGGTCGAGCCTGTCCCAGAAGCCACAATGCAACTGGTCTTCCTACCAGGCTTCCGGCGCCCATGATAAGAACTTCTTTGCCTTCGAGAGAAATAGCGTAGTCATCAAAAAAGGCTTTAATGGCTCCCACAACAGGAGGGAAAATAGGACTTTTCCCCGTCGCAAAAAGACCAACCGACCGAGAGGAGAGCATATCGACATCTTTGGTTGGAGGAACTGCATTTAAAATATATTGCTTGTTGATGTGCGGAGGTAGAGGCAATTGAACAATAACGCCACTATTCTTTTCCTCATGCACGATATCGGCAATTCTTTGTCGTAGCTCATTGGTAGTAATCGACTCCTCAAAAGGATAGATTCGTACATCAATGCCAAGACCTTCGGCAGTCTTTTTTTTCTGTTCAATAAATTTATTAATAACGGGATTGTCACCAACAACTATAATAGCAAGCCGCAATTTTTTTTGTGTCCGTGAAATTTCTTCTCGAATTTCGTCCAAGATTTTTTGAGATAATTTTTTCCCGTCAAGCAAAACCATAATAAATTTCTAACATATTTTTAAACTTTTGTACAGTAAAACCCCTCGGAAATAGAGGGGGTTAGGGAAAGAATTATTATTGCAGTGCGGGAAATCTGCGACAAAGAGAGCGAACTTCTTTTTCAACACTCTGAGTTGATTCTTGATCAACAGCTTTTTTTATAAGGCCGGCCAGCTCTTTCATCTCTTTCTCTCTCATCCCCCGAGTAGTCACCGACGGAGTTCCTAAACGGATTCCCGATGGATCAAACGGAGAACGAGTGTCGTACGGAACAGTATTGCGATTCACAATAATTCCCACTTTCTCTAATCGATCTTGTCCTTCACGACCTGAAATTCCGAGATTGGTAAGATCAATTAACATAAGGTGGTTGTCGGTTCCTCCGGAAACTATTTGTAGACCAAGTTTTTTTAATTCTGCAGCAAGAGTTTTTGCATTTCGTACAATTTGCTGGCCATATTTTTTAAATGTGGGCTTCATTGCTTCCCCAAGTGCTACCGCAATGGCCGCTGTCTGATTATCATGCGGCCCGCCCTGGAGCCCAGGAAACACGGCACTATTGATAAGGCGTGTTAGACTTTTCTCCTGTTCCCCTTTTTTTATTTTTACCAGTTTGTCGTTTCTTGAAAAAATAAGAGCTCCCCGCGGGCCGCGCAGTGTTTTATGAGTCGTGGTTGTCACCACATCCGCATACGGAAACGGCGATGGATGAACACCTGCAACAATAAGCCCAGCAATGTGTGCCATGTCTACCATCAAGTACGCACCGACCTCGTCGGCAATTTCACGAAATTGTTTAAAATCAATAATGCGAGAGTACGCGGTTGCACCCGCAATGATCATTTTAGGTTTTTCCTTTTTAGCGATTCTTTGAATCTCACCATAATCGAGAAATCCGTCGGTCTTGACGTCGTAGGCAACCATTCGAAACATCATTCCGGAGAAGTTTGCAGGACTTCCGTGCGTCAAGTGCCCACCAGAAAGAAGCGCCATACCCATGACAGTATCTCCGGGTTTGAGTAATGCAAAATATACCGCCATATTTGCAGGGGAACCCGAGAGCGCCTGCACGTTTACGCCCCACTCGTTTCCAAGCCGGAATAGTTTTTTTGCCCGCTCCTGGGTAAGTTCCTCCAACTCATCCACTACCGCGTTGCCCGCATAATACCGTTTGCCGGGATACCCTTCAGAATATTTATTGGTCAATTCAGAACCCAAAGCCTCAAGTACCGCACTTGAAACAATATTTTCTGAAGGAATTAAATCAATAGTCTCGCTTTGCCGTTTTTTTTCAGCGGCAATTAACTTTGCAATTTGTGGATCTGTTTTTGTTAGGTTTGACATGGATTTGGTGGTGAAATATTCTAATTAAATATTCTTCTTAACATGAAAAGGGTGACACCTTTAGTGAGGGTAGATCAGGTGGCTTTGAAGGTCTAACCCTCTTTCTTATTCAAAGATCGACAGAAAACCCTGAAGAGCGACCCCAATTAGGAATTTGTTTTGATCACGTCAAATCATATTTAGAAAAAGATTTAGGCAAAGATGAGGTCTTACCAGTACAAGCAGTGCTTGAATACTAGTCGGTCAATTGGTCGATTTATTGATTATTGAAACTTCGTAGTTATTGACTAATAAAGTTTTTATGATACTCTATATTCAGCTCTCCATACTGTGAAGATGGGAATAGTGGTCATCCTTCGTGAAGGAACGTGGTGGGTACGAAGTAAAAAAGATCATCGTTGGAATGCTTCTGGTCGTGCGCCCGTCGGAGGTTGTGTGGACGGCGAAGAATGTAAAGAAGAGATCGAAAGATTAAAACAAGAGCTAGGTGACCAACCTGATGACCTCCAATCCGGTTACAATAAGCACTAAAGCTTCATTCCAAAGCCCTGACGCATACGTCAGGATTTTTTTATGTGACGGTGGCATCTTTTAAGATGGTACCGCAAGCAAACCCCCAAGCGAGCAAAAAGCAGTCGAGTCTGTCTTAATTCAGACAATGGGAGACATGATTTGCTTCGTTCCGCCTTTGGCGGAAAATCATGCCGACCCTTAGTGGGTCGGCCGCAGGAGCCGACGAATCGTGTCTGAATGAAGACAGACGAAACCGTTATGGCGAGCGTACCTCCCAATCCTTGTGCATCTGCGGCGTCATCATATAGGGGTTCCACGTTCTCTTTACTTCGAGAATATCTTGTGATCGCTGATACTTGCCACCCTCACCCACATAGTCAGTTGCATTTTTTAGTGGCTCAACCTCATAAAAAACCATCTGCCCGATCCGACGGCCAACTACTAACGGAATGCTAAAGTATTGGGAATTGTTAGTAATTTCCATAGTCCAACGATTAAAATATCCAACATCGCCCCATCCAGCATCTTTACACACCTCTACAAAGTTTCGCCCCAAGGACGAGCGTGCATACATTTTAGCCACAACTTTAGTGCGACCACCAATAAATTCATCAGTATGTGCAAGAACAGTCTCTCCTGGACGTAACAATATAACCCGATCAGAAGATTTAATGTTAACAAGGTCTTTGCCCAGCCTTTCGCTTATTTCCCACACACCTTGAGCTTGAAACGGTCCTTTCCATACCTGACGGGTTGACTCCTCATCATAAAGGTTATGAATAGTGGGCCTTCCTTCCGGATGTGCTTCGCGCCAGTACCATTCGCCCAACGTGATATCATAACTCGTGGTTTTAAGCTTCCTATCATCAAAAGGATCAACCACAATATTCCCCTCTTCTATGTGTCTTAAAATTGCGTCGCGTGATAAAAGCATGCCCGGTAGTAACACTTCGGCTGCTGCGTTGCAGCGTATGCTACTCAGTTTAAAGATTAAAGTTTTATAATTCTAACAGTTCTTCTCTTCCGAAAATAAACCCCATAACCCGGCCGAAGTCTACTACCGGGCATGTGATGAGACTTAGTGCTTACCTCCTTTAGCTTTAGCTCTTTTTTGTGTCTGCTCAATGAGTGATGAAATTAGAATCATAATGGCCACAAAGAAGAGATAGAACAAAAAGGATAAGGGACCTTTTGTTATCTGCTCTTTTAGCCATTCTAGTTTTTTCCTTCCTTCTTTAATTCCTCGGGGGTCAAGTCACGGTTTTTTATTTCTTCATGGTATGTCGCCAATGCTTTCCGAATAGTTTCTTGATGTGCACCTCCTTCATCTGTAATACCAAATTTTGCGAAAAGTTCTACTATTTTTTTCTTTCGTTCATCTTTATCGTTTTCTTGGAAAACTACTAAAAGTTCTTTCTTTAACTTCCGATAATCATCTGGTTTCTCTTTTTGCAATTTTTCTAAATCGGGATAATCACCCTTTGGTAAATTATCAACAAACTTCTCAACCAATTGTTCCCCGTCAATAGTTTGGTCTTTGAGTGAGTCAAAAGTTTTAGCGGCTGTTGCATAAAAGTCTTTGACCCTTTTCTTTCCCGAAGCTTCTGTAGACTCCTTTCCGCGCATCAAAATAAGCGGCTCGAGAATCCGGTTAAACCCAAGAGATGGTTCAGTCACCGATTGTTCGACATCTAATCGAGTTTCAAATTTCATAGCTGTTGAGATAAGTATCTGCATCATAGCCAAAATTGCACTAAAGAAACAAGAAAAAGTTATCCACCACTGGGGAAAAGAGCCTGAGTTCTATAGCTCTTCTCATTAAGAAAAACCCGCAAATGCAATGCTATAGCTTGGTATGTGCTTGTTTCAAGACAACAGCCTAAAGATAGAGACACCCTCCTTGCACTCACGTGCGGGGTTTCCGGGTAAACTAAAAATTAAAAAACCTTAGGCGCTATATTTTTTACAAGGGTAGACTTTCTTTTCGATTATAGAAATTCTTGCAGAGAGTTAAATATCGTGTCAAGTTTATCTTTTGAAACCAGACTTGTGCGCAATAAGATGGGTTGCTGGCGTGTAAAATCTATAACCGAGGAGGACTCTCCCACCAAGTCCCCATCATCAATTAACAGGTCTTTGTCAGTTAATCGATCTTTGAAGTAACTTTCTACTTCGGAAATATTTTTTGCAGGAGGTAAGTCAGAAACATTGGCGGAAGTCTGAACCAATGGCCCGTCGAAACGATCTAAGAGGTCAAGCAGAAAGTGAAAGTTTGGTATCCGTATACCAATAGTCTCGTTTGCACCCGTGAGAATGTGGGGCAGTTTTTCCTTATGATGGAAAACAACAATAAAAGGTCCGGGCCAAATCGTTTCAAGAAACCGCGCTTTGGCATCTGATACATAAGCATACCAACGAGCCATGGTTATATTTTTTACAAAAATAGAAAAGGCCTTTTCGTGGGGCCTTTTTTTAAGTTCGAAAATTCGTTTTAGAGTGTCCTTATTTGAAGCATCCGCAATAATCCCATATACCGTATCAGTGGGAATTATAACTATATTACCGGATCGCAAGGTTGCTTCGGCTTGGGCCAGAGCCTGAATCTTATTTTGATTATCGAGCTTGATTATTTCCACGCCACTTATTAAAGCAAAGAAACAATCATCTTGGCAAGCCGATCAGGGTCATGACGCACAAAGCCCTTGGAACGCACAAACTCACCCAAAATTGGGGTTGGCTGGTTATTCAACCCCTCTGGGCTTACATATTCTGCCGACTCTTTCTCATAGAGCCGCAAACGCTCAACTGAAGGTTGCTTGGAGTTAACGACGACAAAATCAAGTATATTTTTTCCGATATATTTTTCTATCACTTTAACAAAATCAACCGCTTGAAAACCGGTTGTTTCTCCCCATTTGGTCATGAGATTTACAATATAGAGCTTTTTGGCTTTTGATTTTTTAATAGCCTCCGATACCCCGCGTACTACCAAATTCGGCACGATGCTGGTATACAAATCTCCCGGGCCAATAACAATAAGGTCGGCCTTAAGAAGCGCTTCACGCGCTCCCTTACTGACACGGGCAACCGGCTCCGTAAATATATTCTTAATTCGTAACGATCCGTCATGCTTGGGAATATCAATGTTGCTTTCTCCCCGAACAATAGTTCCGTTCTCCAACTCTGCGCATAGTTTGATGTTTTCAAGGGTAACCGGAAAAACTCTGCCGTGGACGCCTAAGATGCGAGCAGCCTCATCCACTGCATCTTCAAAACTTCCGCAAATTCGTTCCAGAGCAGTAAGCATGATATTGCCAAACGTATGCCCTTTCAGTCCCCCTTGTTCAAAACGATAATTAAAAAGATCGGACAAAATGCGATCATCAGAGTGAGACATTGCCACAAGTACACGCCGAACATCGCCAGGAGGTAAAATTCCAAACTCTTCGCGTAAAACCCCTGTAGAGCCGCCATCATCTGCCATAGAGACAACAGCGGATAAATCTAATGGATATTTGCGAAGTCCCGAGAGCACCGTAAAGACCCCCGTACCACCACCGAGAACAACCACTTTTTTTGTGTTTTCTTTAGTTTTCATTAACGAAAAAATTTCGAATAAATTTCGGTTAAGTTCTCTGCTACGTAATCAACGAGCTGACTTTTGTCTTGGTCGTTGGCACGTGCCATTTGTACTACGGTAATATTTGGCAACGCTCTTTTTACTTCCTCAACCACCTCTCTTTTATCATCAATAAAAAGTACACGAGCAGAGTCGTGAGCACGAAGTATACGCTTTACTGCTTTTGACTTAAAGGGTTCGCGTATAATTACCACTCTATCAAACAAGGATGAGAGCCCACTTGCATCAACTTTTTTCTTCTGAAATTCAGGGCCAGTACTTAAAAGTACAATTTCGGTTTTAGTTTGTTGTATGTCTGTGAGAATTTTTTTTGAATCAGGATAGACATACCGACGCGAAGTTAAAATAAATTTACCTATCGCTTCTTTAATAGATTCCAAATCAATTGTGGGATGACTTTTTTTGATCTCCCTAAGATGCTTATGTGGATCATAGTAGCCAATATTTTCCTTTAGGGCCGTATATGCCCTTGCATAGAGTTCGCTAGAAATACCAAAGCTTTTGAAGAGAGTTTGGTAGTCTCTTTTGAACGCACGATCATCAAATAACACCCCGTCAAAGTCGATGATGAGAAGCATAGTTATGTGAGAAGCTTAGAAATCTCAATTATTCCACTGTTACACTCTTTGCCAAGTTTCTTGGTTTATCGACCCCTCCACTAAATTTCGACTGCTGCCTACAAACTTAGGGAGTAGCGAACTTAGCATCCCATTACAAACTTTTATCCCCCGGCTCACTAATGGCAGCAAAGAATAGTCGAAATTTAGTGATGGGGCAAGCATCATTATTCTACTGTAACTGATTTAGCAAGATTGCGAGGTCTATCGACATCATTACCTCGTAATACCCCAAAATGATACGCAAAAAGCTGCAAAGGAATGACGGAAAGCAAAGGAGTTAACATTTCGAGTGTTTTTGGAATATAAATCACATCGGAAGTTATATCAAGTATTTCCTGATTGCCTTCTGTTGCAATAGCGATAATCGGACCTCCGCGAGCTTTGACTTCTTGCATATTGGAAACTACCTTCTCATAGACCGAATCAGAGGGTGCTATAAAAAAGGAAGGAAAGTTTTGATCAATCATTGCAATCGGCCCGTGTTTCATCTCTCCTGAACTATACCCTTCGGCGTGCACATAGGAAATTTCTTTAAGCTTGAGTGCGCCCTCCATGGCTACGGGGAAATTGTATTTTCTGCCAAGAAATAGAAAGTTATTGAAATTTTGGTATTTTGCCGCAATTTTTTTAATTTCCTCAGACTGCGCAATAACTTTTTTGATAAGTTCGGGAATTTTTTTCATCTCGCTCACAATTCGTTCACCAACTACCAAAGAAAGATTTCTTTGCCGTCCCAGCAATAAAGACAAAAGGCTTAAAATTGCAACTTGTGAAGTAAATGCTTTGGTGGAGGCAACACCAACTTCCGGACCAATATGTTGATAAATACCAGCATGTGTATCTCGGGCAATCGTCGAGCCCACAACATTCACTATCCCGAGTGTTAAAACACCTTTTTCTTTTGCTTCGCGAAGTGCGGCAAGAGTGTCTGCAGTCTCTCCTGACTGAGAAATTGCCAAAAAAGCATCGCCTTCCTGAAACACTGGTTTACGATACCGAAATTCAGAAGCCCACTCTACTTCAGTCGGAATTCCTGCGTATTCTTCGAGCATGTATTCACCAACGAGCCCAGCAAGATAGGCGGTACCACAAGCAGAAATAATTATTCGTTTAGTGGTTTTTAGTTTATCAAGAACATTAGTAAGACCGCCAAGCCGGGCCGTTCCGTTTTCGTGTATCAATCGCCCTCGAATGGAATTTTCAATTGCTTCAGGCTCCTCATAAATTTCTTTCAACATAAAATGCGGGAAACCTGTTTTTTTTGCCTCCTCAAATGACCACTCAATATCTGCTGTTGGTTTATTGCGAAGATTATTGCTCAAATCAAATATTCGATGACTATGTGGAGTCAAAACCGCCATCTCGCCGTCGTCCAAATAAATAACCTTGGTTGTGTGTTTTAAAACGGCAGAAACATCAGAAGCCACAAAATACTCATTGTCTCCCACCCCAATAAGCAAAGGACTGAAATTGCGAGCGGCAACAACTTTTTCAGTTCCAGCTTTGAGCACAACTAAACCGTACGTTCCCTGAACTTCTTGTAATGTTTTCCGTACCGCCTCCTCCAAGGGCAAAACTTGGGCATGTTTCTCTATCAAGTGCGCAAGTACTTCAGAATCGGTTTCCGATTTAAAATGATGTCCTTGCACTACGAGTTCACTTTTTAGGGTTTTGTAGTTTTCGATGATCCCGTTATGTGCAATCCAGATTGTGCCAGAACAGTCTTGATGTGGATGAGCATTGGCAAGTGTCACTCCCCCATGAGTTGCCCAACGATTGTGACCGCAACCAATAGTGCCCTCTATAGATTTTTCCCGAAGATTATCCAAAAGTGAGGAGATTTTGCCGACACCTTTTGCTGCTTGGGAACGATTAGTAGCATTAATAACGCAAATACCACTTGAGTCGTAACCCCGATACTCCATGTTCTTTAGCCCATCAAGAATGATGGGGAGAGCTTGTTGTTTGCCGATGTATCCTATGATTCCACACATAAACCACTCGTTAGAGAAATTAACTATCTTTATAACATCGAAGAATCTTAAAAAGATTCGTTTTATAACAAAAATACCGCCAAGTAGCGGTAGAACTAAACTATCCTATGGGAGACCAAGAATCTGACAGACGAGAAAAGAAACATCGTCTTTAGGAGACTGATGACTACAACCTTGCTCAACCAATAGCCTACGGTAGCTAGGGTCCATCGAGGCGGCAATCATTGGTCCGTTAAAGGTTTTGCGGACCTTTCTTATAAGCGGCACAGAGTTCGGCTCTACACCAGGAACACAAGCATCCATCACGACCAAAACAATGTCCGGATTCTCTAAAAATAGCCTTTCACCAGTTTGAAGATCTTTGGCTTGAAGCAATAAAACCTTCTCTCCTAATCGCATACGATATTTTTCCTGATAGTCACCTCGATCTTCAACAATCAGGACCTTGGGTTTTTCGCTCATCACGTACCGTAGAGGAACTATAAATAATTTACTACTAAATTATTGTGTCAGCAACTTTAGATGACCAAGTTTACCAGCCGTCCTTTGATATATATAAACTTCTTAACTTTTTTCTCGTCCGGGATAAGCTGTTTAATTTTTTCTTGAGAGAAAACTAAGTGCTTCAACTCACCTTCTGAAATGTCTTTATTGACCTCAACTCGATCACGATATCTTCCATTGACTTGTATCACTACTGTAGCATGAGTTTCCTCCAAGAGTTTAGGATCATACTCCGGCCACTTTTCAAGATGAATTGATCTGAATTTCTTGTCTCTTGTTTCTTGTTTCTTGTTACTCTGAAAAAGCTCTTCCGTAATAAACGGCGCCAAAGGAGCCAGAAGTTTCAAAAATGTTTCCTTATGTTCTAGCGTAAGGGCTTCTTGATTTTCTTCAAACAAATTAAGCAACACCATAAGTGCTGAAATGGCGGTATTGTAATGTAAACTTTCAATGTCTTCCGTCACTTTCTTTATAGTTTGATGCAATACCCTATCAATTTTTTCATTTTGTATTTTCGGACGATTTGCGATTTGCGATTTGCGATTTGCTATGTCATAAAGCTTCCACACTCTATTTAAAAATCTCGTCATTCCTGCAATTCCCGAATCACGAAAATCACCGCTTTGCTCAAAGGGAGCCAAAAACGCAAGATACATTCGTATCGCATCAACGCCAAATGTATTTATGTACTCATCTGGGTTTACAACGTTACCCTTGGATTTGGACATTTTGGCACCGTCTTTGGTAATAAGACCGTGGGCACGAAACACAGTAAACGGTTCTTCGAACTGCAAAAGCCCCGCATCCCTAAACGCCATAGCAACAAAACGTGAATACAAAAGATGCAAAACAGAATGTTCTGCTCCTCCTATATATTTATGTACCGGCAGCCATTTTTTAGTTATATCTGGGGTCCAGGCGTGCTGCTTGTCTTTTGCGGAAGGATAGCGAAGAAAATACCATGCTGAATCCAAAAATGCATCAGATACATCCGTTTCTCTTCGGGCTTTAGACTTACAAGCCGGACATTTGGTCTCATAAAAAGATTTGACGGACGCAAGGGGAGACACACCAGTTCCTGTAGGCCGAAAATTTTTTACATAGGGAAGTCGCACCGGCAATTGTTTTTCAGGAACTGCATACCAACCCGGCTGTTCTGATTGCTCTCCCCTATTTTTCTCAAAACAATTTTGGCAGAAGATCATGGGGATTGGCGGACCCCAATAACGCTGTCGGCTGACCAACCAATCACGTAATCGATACTGCACCGTTCGTTTTCCTTTCACAAAAGCGGTAATCGCCCATTTTGCTTCTTCATTGTCTCGATCATTGAATTCACCCGAGTTTGCTAAGGTACCAGAACCTGTGTAGAAATCCTTTCCGGTTACAATTCGGTGCATGAGCAGTTCTGCTTCAGCGTGCTGCAACTTAGAGGACTTAAGTTCACCAAGAGTAAGCCATTCAACGTCATATTGTTCTTTTTCTTCTGGTAGCACTGCAGTAGACTTCTCGTCGACAAGATCAAACAACAGATGCTCGACGTGGACATCATGATTGGCATCTTTATGTGCAGCAAAATAATGCGCCTGACCTATCCCCAAACTCCTAACGAATTTAGTGTTGGTATAACCGGTCTCTTCGATAATTTCACGTTGCGCTGCCCCAATGGCATCTTCGTCTTCATCAACACCTCCCGTCACAAATGTCCTCCATGGTCGCTTTTTCCACTTGAGCGTGAGATAGTGGCCAGTTTTAGGATTTCGGAGAACAGCCAAGATCATTTTTCTAAACACATGCCTCTTCCCTTTTTGTGGAGGGTTCGTAAGATCAACAAAAACAGGCCTGATCACCGGTCGAATAGGTAATCCCATTTTCTGCGCAAATTCAAAATCGCGTTCGTCGTGTGCAGGTACTGCCATAATAGCTCCGGTCCCCACATTACCCAACACATAGTCAGCAACCCAGATAGGCAACTCTTCATTATTGGCAGGATTGATCGCCTTAACCCCCTTTAACTCAACTCCCGTCTTTTCTCGCCCTGAGCCTGTCGAAGGGTCTTTACCTTCCTCAACCCGCTCCTCATCAGTTTTTGATTTTGCTTTTTTGATATATTCATCAACCTCCTTCCTATTTGCTATTTGCAATTTGCTATTTGCCAGTAACGAATGCTCTGGGCCCAACACAACATACGTCGCTCCAAATAATGTATCAGGTCTTGTCGTAAAAACCTTAATTCGTGATTCATGGTTCTTGACTTGAAATTCTATTTCGGCTCCCTCTGATCTCCCAATCCAATTTCGCTGCGCAATTTTAACTTTTTCTGACCAATCTAGCTTTTCAATATTAGCAAGCAGCCGATCTGCATATTTGGTAATCCGAAAAAACCACTGCTCAAGATCTTTTTTCAAAACTTTTGATCCGCAACGCTCGCATTCCCCAGCAATAACCTGCTCGTCGGCCAAAACGGTAAGACAGGAAGGACACCAGTTTACCTTTGATTTTGCCCGATACGCTAATCCCCTTCGAAAAAATTCGGTAAAAATCCATTGCGTCCATTTATAATAATCGGGGCTATATGTCTCTACTTTTTCACTCCAAGCAAATCCATTACCCATCAAGTGAAGCTGGCGATAAAAGTTTTCTTCAGAATCTTTGGCGTGCTTGATCGGGTGCTTGCCAATCTTTAATGCGTAGTTTTCAGAATGAATTCCAAAACCGTCCAGCCCCATTGGCTCAAAAACATCATACCCTTGCATGCGTTTCAATCTCCCATAAATATCAACCCCGCTAAAGGTTCTGACTGCACCAATATGCAATCCTTCTGCTGAAGGATAGGGAAACATCATGAGGTTATAAAATGGGCGTTTGGCCTTTTTCAGATCAGGCTCGTAGACTTTATTTTTCAACCAAGCTTTTAACCATTTTGCCTCAATTTTTTTCGGAAAATAGTCCATAATTGTTCTTTATACTATCGCGTTTTTCGACTATTGACAAGAAGAATTAATTTGATGATTCTAAAAGTAGATTCTTTCCCAATTCTAATGGATGAAGTAACGCAAGAACGAGCGATCCACATTCTCTACCAAATACAAACCATTTTTAATTAAGAGTTTGATATGATTGAAGAACCCTCATGTTTGATAGACGCAAAGGCGGAAGTTCGTGAATTAGAGGAACAAATTGAAATGCTCGGTGCCAAGTTAGTCATCGAACAAGCTTCTTCAATAATTGATCAGAGTCCAATCCTGATCCGACGGATACGATATGACATAACTGTTGTTCCACTCAGATCCCAGAATCGTACCGCCATAGGTCGAGCAATTGCATGCTCCATTATCAAATCACAACCCGAAAAGTTTGATTTCTCTGATGATTTCGATACAATCTTTTTGAAAGAGGCGAGAATTTCTTTAGAGTGTGTAGCTAAACTGCGTGAGTGGATGTTTAGTGATGAAGAGCGACATGCTCTACTTTCTGCTCTGGAACAACACTGGATAGATCTGGTTGCTTTCCTACCCGACACAAGAATGCTCGAACACCTCAAGCGATCGTGGGAGCGAATGATCCGCGAAGGACAAACCGTCATCCCCGACGAAAACTTAGATGTACCAGCTTTACAATTTTTGATTGAGAGAGAATTGGACTTCATCGGAAAGCACGGAAGGTTTATGCCGCGATGTGGATGTCGCAGCCGACTTCACCGAGAAATTTTAGAAGATTGGAAGACTCGTAATCTCAAGGCCCAATAACTCCCTAACCGGGAGTTTTAAATTTTGAAGATTCCAACTATAGTAACTATATGCCAGAATCTCCTCCAACAAGTACCCTTGAGCAGCCAAGCGAAACAGAGCTCTTAGCTCATGAATATCGGGCAAGAAAAAGAAAAAACTCCCCTTTTATAGGAAGTTTACTTAAAATTATTCGTAAGGATCCAGATGTTTGGGACGACATTACACCCGTACTTGAATAAAAGACAAATCTCGTTATATACCAAAGATTTTCTTTGCATTGGAAGTAGTTATATATTCAATCTCTGCAACTCGAATTGCTTTAAGCTCAGCCATTTTTTTGGCGACTTCTTGGACATATAAGGGTTCGTTTCTTTTGCCTCGATGTGGGGCTGGTGTTACATACGGCGCATCGGTTTCAAACACAATATTTTTTAATGGGATAAATTCGATCACCTCATCATAGTCTCGCGCAAAAGTTATCACACCGCCGAATGAGAAAGAAAAACCAAGATCAAGAAGTGCTCGAGCATCATCTTTGGTTCCACTGAAAAAATGAATAACCCCCGGACTAGTTGGTAGTTGGTAGTGGGCAGTTTGTAGAATAGAAATTAAATCATCAAAGGCGTTACGACAATGGATCATCAGGGGTTTGCCAACTTCGTTTGCAAGCTTGATCTGCTGTAAAAAAGTCTTTTTTTGTTTCTCTTTGGTATACTCCTCAAGCCGATAATAATCGAGCCCACACTCGCCTATTCCAACAACCTTGGGATGAAGAGCTAGTTTTTTGTAGAATTCAAAATCAAGTTCCTCTCCACGCGAAGTAAATGTAGTATCACCCCCGAGCTCCTTTTCGTCATGATGTGATTTTTCAGTGTGGATGGGATGCAACCCGACTGTTGCGTATACTCCTTCATGCTTCTCTGCCAGAGCAATCGCATTCACTGAAGTATCTTTTTGAGTCCCAACGTTAATCATTCCTATTCCAGCATCAAGAGCCCTCTTGATTACTTCATCTGCATCGTCCTTGAAAGCATGAAACTGAACGTGAGTGTGAGTATCAATAAGTTTTTTTATTGACATATATTGGTAATTAAGCTATAAAGTACGTGGATCTATAGATATAAACCGGGTGAATTTAACGCCCCTATCGGATGACCTAAGAGAGTTCCTTGGAGAAAGCCCCACACTGACGAGGCACATGCTCACTTTTGCTAGAGCAATTTTGCGCGATGCAAAAAAGATAGGCAAAGAGGTGAAAGAGCTTTCGACCAAAAGTGACTTGGTCGAATTAAGAAAAATCGTCGAATCTATTGAAGCAATCAGAATTTCTCAAAAAAGATCGGCCCTGAATAAAAAACTAGGTAAGGCGCGGAAATAAGTTTCCGCCTTTTTTTATTTCTAACTTATGTTCGGTTAGCTTCAACTGCTGCTGAATTTTTTCTGCAGTTTCTGGCAAAAAAGGTTGCAAGAGGTTTGCAATGACACCGATTAAGTAACCAGCATTTGCTATCACATTTTTAAACCCTTCTTTATCAGTAATAGCCCATGGTTTTTTATCATTAATATATTTATCTCCAAACGAAATAAGTCGCCAGAGTTCGTTCAATCCCTCATTCAATCGAAAATCCGCAATATATTTTTGATAATTTACAAATACTTCGTCACAAATGCCATCAATACCCTTTTCTATATCATCTTTAAAATTAAAGTCGATTGGACTTATTTTTTCTCCCAGGGTGGTTACTCGCGCAACGAGATTTCCTAACCCATTCGCCAGATCTCCATTGTATCGATCTTCAAACTTCTTTATGCCAAAGTCTCCATCCTCACCAGATGGAATCTCACGCAGAAGATAGTATCTCACTGGATCAGTTCCGTATTTTTGTACAAGCTCAACCGGATCAATAACATTTCCGACGGTCTTAGACATCTTTTCTCCTTCAACAGTGATAAAACCGTGAACATAGATGGCCTTCGGAAGCAGAAGTCCTACTGACAAAAGCATACCGGGCCAGATAGCCGCATGGAAGCGTAGAATGTCTTTACCAATGAGATGCACATCTGCGGGCCACCATGTTTGATAATTGATACTTGATAATTGATCGTTTTGACCGTAACCGATTGCGGTAATGTAATTGGTAAGTGCATCGCACCACACATACATTGTGTGCTCCGGATCATCAGGCACCGGAATTCCCCATGAAAGATCTTTACGAGGACGCGAAAAACTCACGTCTTCCAGACCCTGTTTAATAAGACCGAGAATTTCATTTTTTCGAGTTTCGGGAACAATTTTCAATTCCCCACTTTCAATTTTTTCTTTTATTTGATCAGAATATTTTGAAAGCCTAAAAAACCAATTTTCCTCCTCTACAACTTCTGGCTCTTTTTGATGATCACGGCATTTTCCATCAACCAAATCTTTTTCGGTTACAAACGCTTCATGTCCCACACAATATAATCCGCGATAGGATTTTTTATATAAATCGCCGGAAAGCTGAAGTTTCTTCCAAATCTCAATTGCTCCCGGCCAGTGCCGAGTTTGATCAGTTGTACGAATAAAATCATCCCACGATAGGTCTAAGATCTGTTTTAACTCCCGAAACTTTTCTGAAACAGAATCGGTAAATTCTTTCGGCGATTTATTTTCAGCTTCAGCCGCACGAACAATTTTTGCACCATGTTCATCAGTTCCGGTCAAAAACCAGGTTTTGTTTCCAACAATTCGATAATAGCGAGCGAGTACATCCGCCTGAATTTTTTCCAGAGCGTGCCCGATATGAGGTTTACCATTCACATAGTCAATCGCAGTGGTTATATAAAACTTTTTTGAGTTTGTTGACATAATAATAGACTCATGATATAGCAATTATTAGATCTGTGCAAGTGGGGCAAAGCAGGTGGATACTAAACTTTTGATGCTGATTGCTTTCCTGCTCGGAATAATTTGTAGTATAGTCGTTATTTTGATATTTAATATGGTCCCCCCTCCGTGTATGCCCCCAATCATTCAGTATGTACTAAAATAGCGCTTTTAAGCGCTTTTTTAATTTTTTCATTCATGTTGTATACTATTTGCAATACACTGTTAAGTGATTCATCTATTTTATGACACTTACAACTCACTCATTAATTGCTGGTACAATTACCAAAAAAATAATTTTCACTCATCCGATTATCGGTTTTTTTGTGGCCATTATATCCCACTATCTTTCAGATGCTATTCCACATTGGGATTACCCTATTAGATCTTTGGACAAAAAAGAAGGAGTATCAGTAGATGTTAGAAAATGGAGATATTCAAAAAGTTTTTTCCTTGATTTCCTGCGTTTTGCCTTTGATGCCATCCTCGGACTGGGAATACTTTTGCTGATCTTTCAACCACGTTCTCTTCGAGAAACTCTTGCAGTTCTGATTGTAGTTATCGGGTCAGTACTTCCGGACTTTCTGCAAGGATTATACTTAACTCGGCGTTTTGAATTTTTACAACCCGTCCAGCGTTTTCATGATCTCTGCCACACTAAAATAAAATTGGGACCGTATCCGATCCTTGGAGTCCCATTTCAACTTCTAATCGTTTCCGTCACTCTTCTTCTCCTTATCTAGTGCTGGAGAAAAACGAGGTTGTTTTGATTTTAGACAATGGGAGGACAAATTTGCATGGTTCCGGCTTTGCCGGAAAATTTGTCCGACCCTTAGCGAGTTCCGGCGCTGGCCGGAACGAGTCGTGTCTAAAATCAAAATCAGCCGAGTGACTACTCCGGCAATAGCGCCCTCTTCTTTTTATCCCAGTCATTAATAAACTCCGCCACAATTGAGGTGACTGGTACCGCAAGCAAAATTCCAAAAATCCCACCAATCTTTCCCCCGACCAGCAAAGCAATGATAATAACGAGTGGACTCAATCCCACTGTTTTTCGCATCACCACAGGCACTATTACATGTGATTCTAACTGCTGTACTAAGGTGTATAAAATAACAGTTAAAAGTCCAGTGAGGGGTGAATCTAAAAATCCAAAAATAATACCCGGAACCGCAGCAAGTATCGGCCCGACCACCGGAACAATTTCGAAAACCGCAGACAGAATAGAAAAAAGAAACGCGTGCCGAACACCCAACAGAGTAAGAAAAACAAATACGAGCACTCCGACCACCGCGCCGAGTAAGAGTTGCGTACGTAGCCAACGGCCAAGTTTTCGTTGCGACCGACTCCAGAGACCAAGCACATATGGTTCATATTCAATCGGAGTTACCAGTCGCAAAAAACTTTCTATTCCTCTTTCTTGAGCTGCCAAATAAAAAGAGAAAACAATAATAAGAATAAAAGATAAAATTCCGCCAAATGCGGCAGAAGCGAATCCAAAAATTCCCCCTCCTATTTTATCAACGAATAATGATGGAGCATGTAGAATCTCCTGAATATTGTCCGAGAAAAGATCGGTAAACGGTAAGTTTTTAATTCCCGACAAAACTTGCTGCTCAAGAAGTGGGTATGCTTGCACTAACCCCCCTAAGTCCTGCACGATCGGAGGAAACACAAAATAGACAAGTAAAAATAGGGCAAGAATGACTACGAGATACACTAAAACTACACTCAAAAGACGAGGAATTTTCCTCACCCTTAACCACTCGATAACTGGTTCCATGGCCGAGGCAACAATTACAGCAAACAAAAGTGCAGCCACAATATCAGAAAGAAAATATAACAAAAACAAGCCTCCTAAAATGGCGACTATTTTCAATACCGTCCAGCTGGAAATTTGGATTGATAGAGCTTCCTTAGAATGCATGAGTAAACTAAAAATTATTGAGAAGTTTTTCGAAAGGAGCAGTTTCTTTAAAAGGTCCTATCATGGCGCAGTTGAGATGGCGGGATTGTATTAACTCTTTGGCTACCAAGGCAATGTCCTCAGGTGTAACACTATCAATTTTAGCAAAAACTTCATCGACTGTCAGGGGTTTTCCGGTCACCATCTCTTCTGTTCCGATGAAACTCGCAACCGCATTGGAAGCCTCAAGTCCGATGAGTGTAGTACCTCGAATGTAATCTTTAACTCGTTGCAATTCCGTTTCTTGCACCGGTTCATCCACCAATCGTTTATATTCTTCAAGTGCTGCTGAAATAGTTTTCTCGACATTGGAGTGATCAACTCCTGCATACGTAGTTAAAAATCCTCGGTTTGAATATGATTCGTGGGCGGTCCACACATTGTATGCAAGTCCTAATTTTTCACGAATTCGTGAAAACATACGCGAAGACATTCCCCCACCCAACAGTACTCCAAGCATTTCAGCCGCATACCGTTTTTGATGATTGGCATCATACCCGCGAAATCCCAACAGAATATGGGTCTGATCCGTTTGCTTATATTCGACATGCAATTGGGGACTAGCTTGTTCTTCAATTACCACGGGTGGTTTTTTGCGAATCGGTGGATCTTGTCGAACGTCTTGAAAGAGTTTGCGAATTGTTTCAACGGCTTCCGGTTCGTTAAAGTTTCCTGCAACAATCACTGCGGTGTTTAAAGCTACATATTGATGAAAAAAATAATTTACAAAATCCTCTCTTCTTAGCGCTCGAATGGTTGCCTCCTCTCCAATTACATCCCACCCAGCCGGCTGATCACCATATAAAAGTTTTTCCCAGACCCACCAAATATAGGTCGTTGGTGTGTCTCGATCTTTATGCATTTCCTCAATTATGACTTGTTTTTCTCGTTCAATCTCCTCTTCCTTGAGCAACGAGTTACTATACACATCGGCCAAGATGTCAAAAGCATTATGTAAATAATTTTTTCCTGCCTTGATAAAATAGCCGGTGATCTCATGCGATGTAAAGGCGTTGTGAATGGAACCCATTCCATCAAGTTCCTGACTTACATGATCCGGTGTCGGCCGTTTTTGAGTTCCCTTAAAAAACATGTGCTCAAGAAAATGGGAAATACCGCCAATTTCTTTTGATTCATAATCGGAACCCGTACCACACAGAACCAACACCGTGACGGTATTGGTCCCTTGCATGGGAGCAGTGATAATTCGCAGACCATTATTGAGTGTAGTTTTTTTAAACACTGTTTTTAAATTTTCAATTTTCAATTTCTAATTTTCAATAAATGTTTCATTGAAATCTTGGAAATTGACTGAAAATTGATATTTGAAAATTGTAAATTATTTCAACTTTTCCTCAAAATATGTCTTTAATTCTTTATTATGCACTCTTTCTTGTTCCATGGTATCTCGATCACGCACGGTAACCGTTCCTTTCTCGAGTGTTTCGTAATCAACTGTTATGCACCATGGTGTACCAATCTCATCCTGCCTGCGGTACCGTTTGCCAATATTACCGATATCGTCCCAGTAAATTTGTTGCAGTGCATCAACTGATTTTAATTCCTTATAAATTATTTGCGCTGCCTCCACAATCTGAGGTTTATTGGAAACGAGTGGAAAAACAGCAATTTTATAAGGGGCTAATTGCGGACTAAACCGTAAAACCGTACGCACCCCATCTTTGTCCGGAAGTTCTTTATACGCATCGATCAAGAAGAAAAGAAACGCACGATCAACGCCCCCAGAAGTTTCAATCACCCACGGCGTAAATCGGGTAGCTGAAGCTTCGTCAAAGAAGGTCAAACTTTCACCCGAGGCCTTTGAGTGCTGGACAAGATCCCAATCTCCCCGATGATGAATTCCTTCAAATTCCTTCCATCCCCCAAACGGACTATCGTACTCAATATCCCAGGCAGCACGTGCATAATGGGCACGCTCATCCGATTCATGTTCCCTGAAGCGAAGTTTGCTCTTTTCCATACCTAGAGCCTGGTACCAATGCATTCGCTCTTTTTTCCAGTATTCTAGCCATTCTAACGCTTCTTTTTCTTTTGGTTCAATAAAATATTGTAGTTCCATCTGCTCAAATTCTCGTGAACGGAAAGTGAAATTTCCCGGAGTAATTTCATTGCGAAAAGCCTTTCCGATCTGTACTGCCCCAAAAGGAAGACGACGCCAGGTTGAATCTAAAATATTTTTAAAATTTACGTGAACTCCCTGTGTAATCTCACCTCGCAAATAAACTTTGGTTTTATTTCCTTCAATCACTCCAAGCTCTGCCTCCACCAACAAATTGAATTTTTTAGGTTCGGTCCAGGAAGGAGTTTCGTTCTTTTCTTTGTGTTCTTTTTCGTGCTCTTGTACTTCTTCTTCATGATCACTGCGAATGCGAGCATGACAAATTTTACATTCAACTAAAGGATCAGTAAAGGCTTGGGTGTGACCAGAAGCTTCCCACACTTTTGGATTCATGAGAATTGAGGCATCCACCCCCACTGTATCATCGCGTCGATAAACAAGGGTTTTCCAGAAAGCTCGTTTAATATTATTTTTCACCTCAACCCCTAACGGACCGTAATCCCACGTTCCTGCCAAACCCCCATAAATTTCTGATCCGGGAAAAACAAAGCCCCGCCTTTTCGCAAGTCCAACAATTTTATTCATTACATCCTCAGGTTTTTCTTGACCTTGATTGGCCATACTTTTATTCAAAACCAGGCGAGACTCGCCTACTTGGCGGCACGCCGCTTAGCGAGAGCTGAAATTTTTTCCATAAGAGTTAAGTTTTCCATGCTTGAGAAACTTAAAGCTAAGGTATCATAAAAACAACAAAAATCAAGCCCATAATACTTAATACCCCATACATAATATGAGATACTTTCTAGCGCACGACAGACCACTCATTATGATCTGATTGTGGGTCATCACGAAGCTCAGTAGTTACCGCCCCCCCTACTTTCCTAACCGCTTCATTGGTAAACAAGTCAGTGGCTAAAAATTTGGTTTCATTGAGCAGGGTAATAACTTTTCCTACATCTACCTCGGACGGGGTTAGAGAGAGTTCAAATGCATTCACCAGTGCGGGTTGAAGTACACCTGTTCCAGCTTTGATGTAGGGAATACTAAGTTTGATTTCTCCGGAAGCCGAATTATATGAGAAGAGAGCATCTTTGGGAGTATACACATTTTCCCATTTGATATTGGGGGGTACTGAAGCTCGAAGTTCTACATTCGCAAGATCGTTGGTAAAATTGCGAATTTCCCACAGTACGGTATACGTTGTTTTTTGTCCAACTTTGGGTGGAATCGGACCATTATTGGGCAATGGGGAAGAGTGATACAATCCCTTATTGGAGAAACTAACAAACGAGCGAATTTTATACTCAATTGCGTCTTCATACGAAATATCTGTGCCTTCAAGTTCGGGCGGCACTTCCGGCGTCGAGATAAAAGTACGAACCACAAGTACTAAATTTTTATCCGCATCACTTCGAACAATCGGTCGAGAGCGTGTTTGTACTGAAAAACGTAATTCCCCTCCTTCATTGGGACTAACGAACCGAAGCCGCGAAAGATTGCCCGGCCCCCAGACGATAGAACGATTTCCGGAATCAAAAACCCCACCATTATCGATAGAAAGTGTACCAAGATCGAGTATGTCGCCTACCAACAATGTTTTGATCTGAATATCTTTAACCGTAAAGGGGGTGTTATTTCGATAGCGTACCACAAAATTTAAGTGATCGCCCGGCGTAATTGCCGAAGACGAAGACCCATCAAGCACAGCCTGGACAGATAAAGGAGTCACCGCAATTCGTGCCTGTGTAGTTGAGTCACGATACAGACGCCACTCTTTTGTCGCAGGGTCATATACACCCAGTCCAGCAGAAAAAGCTTTAGTCTCACCCTCCTGGCCAGTAATTTTCCCTTTAATAGTAATGGAGCCCTGTAGACCGGGACTAAGATCACCCAGTTTCCAGATATTATTATCAAAATCCGGTTTTCTATCCGCCTCTGTAAAAGTAAAGCCCGAAGGATACTCTACCCGCAACGACATATTGGAAAAAACTCCAAATGCATTGGAGGCATAGCGCACTTTCATCTCAACGTCTTGGCCTTGCCGCAACGTTTCAGGAACTTCCCAACTTATGGCTAAAGGGACGCTGCGAATAGGAAAATTCTTTTCAGCAGTGACCGTAAAACGTGCCCGTAAATTTTCTGGGCGATACACTAGTGTTGCTTGTATTTTTTTCTCCTCCCCCTCTTTTCCAAAAATCCTCGTCACGATTTCGATTTTTGTTTCCTGACCCGGAGCAATATCAGAAAGTTTTTTGGTGAGACGAGGCGGAGCAGCCCCTTCAATACCGTTTTCAATAACTAAAGCATTCTCTGGCAGAATAATCCCGAGTTCCACTTCAGTAAGAGCGCTACTTGAGATATTTTTAACAACCAGAGGAATTGTCAACGTTTCCCCTGCCTCAATCGGCCCGCGATCATAAATAGTCACTTCAGCCTCATGCCCCCTGGTTCCAAAATAAAAGAGTATAAAGAGCGAGACAGTAAGAACCAAAAGCACAACAAAACCTCCGATGAGGAGTCGTGCAACAAGCTGACGAGTTTTATGATTTTCAGTATGTGTCGCCACAGGGTCTTCAGATGACCACATGGATGGTAAGTTTCGAAAAATTCGTGGCAATAATCCTCGATGCCGTGTTCTTTCTTGAAGTTCGGGGCTAGTCTCTTGACCATGAAGTTCTTTTTCCAGTTGGTCGAGTTTTTCCATATATACAGTATACTCTATAAATCCTAGGCACTACACCCCAAATCCTAGAATTTAGATATTAGGATGTATAATTTTTAATCTAGAATGGTCTTTCTATAGAAAGTCCTAGTGTGCTTATATTTCCACCAGAAAAACCGGCATTTTCCAACAACTTTTTTTCGAATTCAGTCAAGAATAATCTCATAGTTTGAGGGGTAAAAATACTTTTTTCCAACACAGTAAAACTGCCGGATAAAATACTCCAGAATGACGCATCTTTTTCTCCTGGCTGAAAATAGCGCGCCACAAGATCACCGATATATAAAGCGGTAGCAAGTTTTTGCTGATCCTCTCGTATGCTAGGCCACTGACGCAGTGCTGTAGCATGAGTCAGTCGCTCTCCATTTTTCCCTTCAACAACTCCGAGAGAACACCAGTTGAGTGGTTCAAGATGTCCTTTGAGTTTGGCATTTTCTTTTTTAATTCCCTTTGCAAGGGCTCTCATGATTCCAGAATCTTTAGTATACAAAACAATAAGGGCATCGCTTTCTCCCACATTTACTTTTTTAAGAATAATGCCTTCAGTATGATACATAGATTTAATTCTAATATGAAAAAAGCACCTCGGCGAGGTGCTTTTTTTTCTCTATCTTTGCGTCCCCCCAATCATCTCCTGCAACAGTTTGATTCGTAGTTGGAGTAGTTGCACCTGGAGTTGTTTGATCTGTTCTTTGAGTTGGGTAATGAGGGTTTGTTTTTGGGATTCAGTGAGTGAGGGGGTTGAGATTCCTGCCTGTCCTGAGCTTGTCGAAGGAATTTGATTCAACCTCTCTCTCGTCATTCTTCCTACCACCCCATACCCTGTCTCATTCGGTGTTCCGGAACAGACGATTCCTTGATCACATTGGAATTTCTTGAGAGCGTTCTGTGTCAGTGGTCCAAAGAATCCGGTGTCGTTGCCTGAAGGGAGATATTGTTTTTGAATCAAGAGTCGTTGGAGATTCGTGACTTCCTGATCTTTGGTACCAAGGTACAGAGACTTGGTGAAGGTGGGGGTGATAACCATTGGTGAGGGTGTGGGTGTCGGCGTTGGGAGAGTAATTGGTGTGGGTGATGAGAAATCACCTCCTCCGGATGAAGATCCTCCTCCACTGAATCCTCCCCCACTTGATCCACCTCCACCTGATGAGGGAGGGGTAGGACTTGGTGTGGGTTCAGGAGTTGGAGATGGTGTTGGTGACGGACTGGGTGAAGGTGTGGGATTCGGATTGGTCATGGAAGCAGGCGTGGTCACGGTGATCAGAGTCATCTCTGAGAACTCTCCTTCGTCAGAGTAGGAAGCAATGGCGTAGGTATAGGTGGTGTTGGGTTGGACACCGGTGTCGGTAATGGTGGTACCGGTGGTGGTACCAATCAGAAAGGAGTTGGGGTCAGTCATAGAGGTAGGAACCATTGCTGATCTGATGACTCGGTAGGTCAGTGTGCCATCGGGGTAGTCTTGGGGATCCCAGGTTAAGGTGATTGATCCGAATTTGATGGTAGGAGCTGGTGGTTTGGGAGGACAGGTTTTGGTCTGTAATGAGAGGGTGGTGGCAAGATCAGAAAGATTGCCTTGGGAGTCTTTGGTTCTGATTCCTAGGGAGTATGGGGTGCCACAAGAAAGACCGGGGATGGTGATTTGTTCTTTCTGTCCATCGGTACGAGGAAGAGCATTGGTGGGAAGAAGAGTGGCAGTGTTCCAGTTGGTAGTAGAGAGGGTGGTGTTGGATATATAACGAATCTCGTATTTTTGTACTGAGCTTGTATCTTTGGGGGCATCAAAAGTAACTCCTACGACTTGGGAGGTTGTTTTGGTGGTTTCTGGGGTAGAGATAGTCGGGAGTTTGTTGACGGGGTTGGGAAGTGAGGAGGTGTGGAGTGAATCAGAGACAAAATCACGTGAGGTGTTGGTTGAGTCAAGAGAGTGGATGTGGAAAGTGTAGGTGCGATCAGGGGTGAGGTTAGGGATCAACAGTTCATGGATGTAGACACGTTCTGAACGAGAGACGGTAGTAACAACAATGTTGTTTGCATCACGTACTTCCACAATGGAGGATGCGGGGATGGTGGTGTACCAAATCACTTTGGCTGTGGTGGTGGCAAGAGAAACTTGAGGATTGTACAGATAGAATTTGGATGAGGTGAAGGGGGGGAGAGAGGGAGGGGTGGGTTGAGGAGTAGGAGTTGGTGGTGTAACTGGTGGAGTGGAAGGAGGGACAGGGGTAGGACTAGGTTGAGGTGATGGAGGAGTTGGGGTGGGTGGTGGAGTTGGAGGAGGAGTTTGTGATGAGACAATATATTTGAAGACGACTTTAAGGGTTTGATTGGCGGTGATGGAAGCTGGGACTGAACAGAGGCCGCCGCTACAGACCGGGGTGAGTTTAAAAGAGCTCACAGTGCACACGGTTGATCCAGAGTAGACGCAGCCGTCAACCGTTAGTGTATAACCGGGAATATTAGATACTGAAATGGTATGAGAATTGTGGGAATCACCCTCTGGATCAGTTTGCAGGGAAAAGGTTGCGGGATTGGTGGCAACCAAAGATCCCCCATCTATTTTGACTTGAGTGGAAGGTGCAGTATTCACGGTATCGTCAGAGCCGACGCGTTTGATGAGGAGGGAGCCTGTTGATGGGACCACAGGGGTTGGAGTGGGAGAGGGCGTTGGATTCGGTGTTGGTGAGATCGGCGTGGGTGAAGGGCTGGGAGTTGGGGAGGGAGTCGGAGTTGCGCCAATGTTGTTAACAGTAACCGTCACTGATGTCGGATTGGTGTTGCCGGCTGCATCTCGAGCGATAGCAGTTATTGTGTGAGAGCCATTGGAAACAATTTTTGAATCCCAGGATGCAGAGTAAGGAGCGGTGTTGTCCTCTACTCCGAGATTAGAATTGTCTACTTTGAATTGGACGCCGGCGACGGCAACGTTATCAGAAGCAGTAGCTGAAAGGGTGACGGTTCCGGAGACCGTTGTGTTAGCGGCGGGAGCCGAGAGAGAGACGGTGGGTTTGGTGGTGTCGGAAGAGGCGTTGGAATTGTCAACGCGAACGGCAATTGAGGTGCCGTAGTAGTTGCCGGAGGTGTCGCGGAGTTGAGCCTGAATAAGGTGACTTCCGCTATTAAAAATACTAGAAGAGACTTTGGTATTCACCGGTCCTATCGAATAAGGCGCGTTGGTGTCTTCTTCTCTACGATAGCCCGCAAAAGTACCATCTTTCAGCACAGGGTAAAAATCCCAGAAAAACTGAACACCGTCTGCGTTAATGGTACTGGCGACATCGGCTGATAGTGTGACTAGTCCAGAAACCGTGCTGTCGGCCGCAGGAGCGGTAATCGAAATTGCGGGAGAGGCAGGCGGAGTAACAACTGACGGACTATTGTCACGTGCTGCGTCATAGAAAAGAAGATCAACATAGAGATACTCCCCGTTCAAAGGAAAGTACGCACTATATCCGTCTGGAAGATAGTCAGCGAAATGTCCGACTTGATTTGGACCAGCGTTGCGGAAACTTGCTAATTGACCATATTGACCCTTGGAACCTCTCTCCCAAAAGACTTTTGCGGCATTGAGATATTCTTGATTCCCGGTCAAGCGGTAGCCACGAACAAGGATATCTACTAATCCATAGGTATGACCATTATTTATCGTTGGTTCTGTCTGATCGGTCCATTCTGCATAATTAATCTGACCAGGCGATGGATCGTCAAGAGTCATATAATAAGAGGCCATACCCCACTTGGGATGCAGACCGTAGTTTTTGACAAAATCTGCCATCTTGATGAGCCGACGACGGACTTCGGTGTTAGGAAACAGCTGATCATAGCGATACATGGCATCATTTAACACCGTAGTCATGAAGCCAGGGGGTACTATTCTTCGATTACCACTGGGAGTTGCCCCACCGTACACTCCCCACTCCTCACTCCAGCACGTACAGCCGAGGATCAGCTGCATAATGTTGTCAGTAAGTGTTTTCCAGCGCTGGTCGCCGGTGATTTCCCAGAGTCGCTCTGCAAACATGAGCTTCCGTGCCACAACGCGCACTTCGGCGAAGCCAGAAGAATTAGTACGAATCTCATGCAAGCGCTCTACACTCTCGCCCACATCCGTTGCTGCCTGGAGTACATCGCTGTCGCCGGTGAGTAAGTACCAGTCAAGCATGCCCCAACCATACACGTGGGCTCCGTCCCAGCTCACATCCACTTTGCCGGTGCGCGACTGTCCCAGATACGCCTTGTCTTCAAGGGTAAAGGCTGAAGCTATCAGTGGACGGTGATACGGATGTAACTGCTCGTAACTGCTATCCCACGCATACGAAAAGTTATCGGTGCGGAAGGGATACTCATACTTGAAATACTGGGCCCATTCGCGGGCGCGGGCAAAGTAGCCATAGAGGCCGGTGCGAATAAACATCATGTTGTTCTCCCATGAATCATCAGCTTCGCTGGTGCCATGAGTGTCCATGCTCGGAAGAGAGACCGTATGGGGTGCTGCAAGCGGTATAGACGGCTCTTTATTCGCAGTCCAGGTCCAGCCCCATTTGCGATAGGTGTTTTTTTCGTCTTCAAGTGTTCCGAAATGCGTCCTGCTCATCTCGCCGTAGTCGGAATAGAGTGAGGCGTTGGCGAGTGCAAAGAGCGGATACTCAACTTTTTGTGCACCCATTTCATTAGTGGGATCGTAGACGACGGTCGCGTGATAGTGGGTGAGATCATACAACACATAGCCACCGTTTGCTGCGACGGAAACAGGAATAGAATTGCCACTGCTATTATTTGCGTATAAACCAGTAGCTGGGTCAACTTTCAACATGTAGGTTTGCTGAACTGGCAGCAATTCCACGGTGCCCGGTCCTGATACTATTGCCGCGGTAAAGACATCGGATACGCGGCCAGCCGCTCCTCCACCACTACCAATTAACAACGTTGCCGAAGTAAGTTTCAAATGTCGTTCGTTGGTTTGCAGAGAATTCTTGAGTATCTGTTCAATCTTCACCGCCCTCTTGCCGGCGTAGTAGGTGTAGCGGGTGGAGTAGGTGAAGCCGGGGATGGGAGTGCCCGAGGGGCTGGTGTAGTGGCCATCGACGCGGATGGTGGTGCGGACGGGTCCTTGGTATTCGGTGACTTCTCTGTCAGTTACCCCAGTCCAGGTCTGGCCGGTGAAGGAATCAACGACTTTGATGTTGGTGGCTCGGAGAGAGGTGTCGATGGCGGGAGCTTTGGCAGTGGGAGCTTGTCGCTTCAGCGTGAGGGTCTTGGTGCCGCCCGCAGCGATACTGGCTTGGAAGTCTAAGAGCATCCAGGGAGTGCGGCCCTGGAGAGCGGTGGTCTGGAGAGGTAGTTCAGTGCCTCCATCAAAGAGCGACCAGCCAGTCGTTGGGGTTCCCGGAGGAAGTGGGATGCCACTGGTGATGGGATCGTTGGTGCGTGCGACACCGACAGGTTCTTTGATGGTGAGGGGGATGTCGCTTGCTGAGAATGGCGGAGGGGGGAGGATAACGACGGGTGGTGGGACAACGGGAGGTGGCACAACGACAATCGCTGGCGTAGTGAACGTAAAATCTCCTGATTTTGCAACATTGCCTGCGGCGTCTTTGGATTTGACGCGGTAGTGGTAGAGTGTATTAGAAGAGAGGCCGGACAGAGACACGGAGTGCGAGGTGCCGAGTGATGCATTTAGTGGACTCGAGTTGCCGTAGCTCGTAGTCAATCCATATTCGACTTGAGTGTCAGCAGATTCATTAGTGGACCAGGAGAGTGTGGCGGTGCTTGAGGTAACCCCGGAACTATTGGGGTTTGAAATGATTGGCGCGGTAGTATCAGCAGGGGGAGGCGGAGCGGGAGGAGTGGGAGCAGAGGAGACCGAGCCGGGGAGTTTGTAGAAGTAGACGTTCTCGTCAATGCTGTTGACGGCGATGAATATATTCTTAGAGGGGATGTATTGGAAATGACCGAATACATATCCGCCACTGGCCACAGTCGAAGGGATCACCGTATTCCCTGATGAGGGAGAAACTTTGGTCCAGACCCAGGTTGACGGATCGAGTGTGTACACATCTGTTCCCCCAGCCCAGGCTACAAACTTATTGATGGCCGGGTCCCAGACAAAACCGGGGCCGTTTTGGGCCATGATACCCGTATCTCCGGTGGTGAGCTGGAGCGTCCCAGCCTGCGTCATAAACGTATTGAGATTGAAAAGAGCTACTTTATTTTTGTAGGCATCGAGCGACTGCAAATCCTGCCGTATAGCTACATAGTAGCGATGTATGGGATCAATGGCAGCGATCACAATCTCAGGCCAGTCCATCGGGCCAGTCAGCGTAGAACTCCTCCGGACATTGGTAACTGGGTTATATTCGCGTAGTACGGCCCAGCTGCCAGTGGGACGATGATCATAATAATTTCCAGTGACGGGATCATATGCACCAGCAATTCCACCACTCTCATTGTTAATCTGAGTCCACTTCTTGGTATCAAAATCAAAGAGCCAGCCGTATGCTGCATGGTACGCCTGTTTCCACCCATGCTCTCCCTGCATAATTAGTTTGTCTACACTAGGCAGATACTCTACGCCATCATACGTGTGTACGGTCATGGGCGTGCCATCAGGCATGATGGAATCGCCGTCGGTCCAGCCGATGTATGAACTTGGATTATTGAGACGTATCCATTTCTGCAGATTAACGTCAAAGGTATACACTTCATTGCCGCCGTAGTCAGCATGCCCTCCACCCAAGAGAACGAGGCGATCACGCTTGGTATCATAGGCGCCACTATTCCAGGCAAGCAACATGCCTCTAATATCGTTGTTATCAAAACCATCGTTGAACCGCGGCGCTGCCACAGCGCGCAAATGAGAATTGGGCGCTTCGTACCATTGGCCGGGTTGAAGTGAATCGATATTGGTGAAAGGAGATGGTGGAGTCGGGGTAGGACTGGGCGCAGGATTGGGTGCTGGGGTCGGGGTAGGAGAAGGACTCGGAGTAGGAGTGGGAGTGGGAGTTGGCGCAGGAGTAGGTGCGGGTGTCCCTCCGTCATCTGCATAGAGTCCTGATACTTCAGAGGGACTTAATGCTCTGTTGTAGACACGGACCTCGTCGATGGAACCGGGGAAGTTGCTTCCGGCGTCGTTGGCGTAGGTGCCTATGTTGAAGGGGGTCACGGCGTTAGTGGCGGTCACGGTTGCTGAGTTTTCCTGAACGCCATTGAGGTAGAGGCGTGCGGTGATGCCGTCATAGGTGCCGACCAGGTGCACCCAGGTGTTTGCAGAGACGAGGGTCGTGGCGAGTATGGAGGTGTTCTGGACATGGAAGTCCCACCTGTTGCCACCACAGTACAGCATGGCCCCTTTCCCTCCATTCCATTCTCCCGCTATGGCACAGTCACCGAGACTGAAGACGCGGGAGTTCACCCATGCGCTCATGGTGAAGGGCTGCGCGGTGTTGAGTTTGTCTGACCCTGCGTCCACGTAGTCGTTGACGCCGTCGAAGGAGAGCGCTCCCCCTTTGACTCCCGTGGTCCAGCCACTTGTGGTCGTGGGAGGATTGGCGATGTTAATGAAGCGTCCGGTATTACCGTTCCCACTGGAGTCGTTTGCGGTAGTCCCTGATCCTTCGTCAAAGTTCCAATAACCGACGAGGTTGGTGGAAAGTGATGCAGAGAGTGCTCCAAGTTGTGAACTTTTTGTTGGTGTCTGAACATTGAAACTCAAACTCGCTACAAAATTATGTAGATCAGTAAGTAATGACTGTAATCCTGAAAGTACTCCTGCAAGGTTGGTGGTTGATGGTGATTGTGCAGAGACGGGAAGGGAGGTACCAAACCAGAGAAGGAGGATAAGAAATGAGAGAATAATTTTGTGAGAGAGTAGGTGCTTCATAATATAGAGTGTATGTAATTAAGATTTGTAATGATGCTTAGATTTTTTAATTTAAACCTTTATGCTTTTTATACCTCTAGTATACCGTATACTTATTTTTTACTGTGGATATCTTTTAACCTACTTACGAAGAAAAAACACAGATGGCTCTGTGTGTAAAACAAGGATACTAACTATTACTAAACCTTACTAAGAAAGCTTGGTAAAGATTGGTGATTTTTTGATACTACAAAATGGGCCTTTTATTGCTACCCCCTTTTCAACAGTAAGGTCGCTTGACAGGGTTTTTCTGCTGGCCTATTAACACTTGATATAGTGCCGATGGAGTGCTGATAATTTTTTGGGAGCTTGAGAACTTCCGTTTAGTTCACAATGTAAATATCAAAGTTAAAAATGAAAGACGGAGCCTCGCAAGCAAACCCGTGGGGCTCCATTATGACGGTTCGACCTCATTAGGTCATCATTCTTTATCCCGATTCATTAATTGACCCTTGGGTTTAAGTTTGCTATAGTTCTATCATTGAAAAAGCTGAGGAAGGATATTTTTTCGCCTATCTTTCCTCGCTGCAAAGTTGTTATACTCAAGAAAAAAGCTTGGGTATAATATTGAGAAATATCAAAGAAGCAATCAAATTCCATCTTGAGGACAGAAAACAACCCCTTAGTATCTAATAAAAATTTTTGAATGAAGTATCTTATTCTTATCCACAAAAGTAAATATGGATATGACGTGCGTGTCCCAGCACTTCCGGGTTGCCACGGCCAAGGAGCTACATACAAAGAGGCCGTGCGAAATATCGAGGATGCCATACGGACATATCTTGCGATGGAAGAAAGGGAGTTCAAAGGAACAAAGGTCAGAGAAATTGAGGTGGCATTGAAGTAGAGTAAATGCTCTTTACTGACATATCATCCACACGCGCTATAAAAGCTTTTACCAAAGCTGGATTTTGGATAGTTAAAAGCGGTGGTAAGCATGTGGGAATGACCAATGGAAAACAGAAAATAGTAATCCCTCGCCATCCAAGAATCAACCCCTATACACTCAAAGGCATTATTCGAGATGCCGGTTTTACCAATGAGGAGTTCAAAGCATTGGTATAAACAACAAAGCGAGCACAGCCTGTCGATTAAACTCAACGGGTCAAGTGAATAGTAACTGTAGCGACGATGCAGTTTGGTTTTGGTATTTTCGTTGCAGTTTTGACGTTGACTCGGTTTTTCTTTTGCTCGGCAGAAAGGAAGCCATGTGATATATCGCCATTCAAGTGGCCAAAGAATTACCATGCTAACATGTGTCCATCTTTCCATGTATCTAAGTCAGTGAAGTTTTTTATTTTTCTAACTCGTTCATAATTTCCTTATGCGTGATACTTTATTCTTTATACGCAGTTTCTTAAGAACGAAATCAGATTCGATACTATTTATACCTCGTAGATCCCGCTTGATAGAGCGCACGGACTTCGGGTTCTGCAAGGGCCCTTTTATATAGTCGCACCTCATCAATTGTGCCGGAAAAAAATTCGTTGGCGTTCGAGGTATCTCCTCCTATCTTCCAGTTTTGAGCTTCGTTAAAATTACCGGCGGAGCGGACCGCCGATACAAGCCGAACTCCATCAACGTATAAATAGATGGCGTCTCCACTCAAAATCCCGGTGGCCATGTGCCATTTTCCATTATCAGAGTTCACGGTTGAAGTTATTACACCAGGACTTGATCCCACAGAGTCTCGTACATCAAAAATAACTTTTCCATTGTTGTACCCTAAATTGAAGTACGAATTGACAAAATTATAGCTATTAAACAAGGACCTTATAACAGAAGCATCCCGAAAAGTAGTCTTAAACCACACGGACATCGTCACTTTGTCAGCGTTCGTCATGCGGTAGAGGCGTGGATCTCCTATTATCACCTTATCGTTGGTCCCATCAAAATTTAACGCCCTCCCCCGTTTGCCGTTGTTGGTCCAGCCACTGGTGGTGGTGGGGGGGTTGGCCATATTGGTGAGCCTTCCTTTGTTTCCGTTTCCGGAATAGTCGGTGGCAATGGTGGTAGTTCCTTCGTTGAAGGACCAGTAGCCGATGAGGCCGTTGTTGTTGGGGGCTATGTATCGTGTTGCTTCGGAGTTATAGAGAGCTGCAACCTCACTTGCCGACAACCCGCGGTTGTAGACGCGAACGTCGTCGATACGGCCGTTGAAAAACCGGACTGCTCCACCCTGTCGTCCAATATTGAAATTTGAGTTAGTAGTGCTATCAAAGATGGAAGTGCTCAGCCCGGTGGCAGTTTTGTCCAGAACACCATTGATGTAGATTTTGACAGTACCTGAAGTCGAGTATGTCGCAGACAGGTGGTACCACTGATTGGTAGAGATGGCCGTGTTAGCTTGAATCGCATTGGCTGCATTGAAATTGCCGTCCGAAGAAAATAAGAACGTCGGTGTGTTTGAGCTTTCAGTTATGTAGAGCAGGTAGCTTCTGGAATTAGCGGCCGCTATATATTTGCCTGCAATTGCAGGCCCTTCGTTGGCAGTCACGGTTATAGAACTCGCCTTCACCCAGGCCGAGATAGTAAGGTCTCCGGTTATCCCCAACGAGGCGTTGGTCCCCGCATTCACAAAATCATCCACCCCATCGAAATTCAACGCCCTCCCCCGTTTGCCGTTGTTGGTCCAGCCACTGGTGGTGGTGGGGGGGTTGGCCATATTGGTGAGCGTTCCTTTGTTTCCGTTTCCGGAATAGTCGGTGGCAATGGTGGTAGTTCCTTC